>Ga0326511_10000407_pt1 | contig 37262 bp, 49 predicted proteins | sample 0_2496_0518_D_FD_203701 | JGI IMG/M metagenome (GOLD analysis project Ga0326511, IMG submission 203701) | Bovine rumen microbial communities from UC Davis, California, United States - 0_2496_0518 | ecosystem: Host-associated > Mammals > Digestive system > Stomach > Rumen | place: USA...
CAAAAACGCGAGAAAAATTCCCCGATCGGGATCGGAAAAACGAGACCAGGAGGCGAGAACATTGCCGACACCGGTGAAGGCCCTGGACAACATGAGCAAGCACCTGACCAAGGCGGAGATCTCCGAGCGCGAGGCCGCCGAGGCGATGCTTCCGAGCCGGGCGCCCAAGAGGCCGAAGCTGATCATCCAGGACAAGGCTGCGAAGAAACACTGGAACAGGATCCTCAAGGACATGGAGGGCCTGGACATCATCGACGTCCTGGACACAGACGCTCTGGCGATCTACTGCGCGAAGCTCGCGCGGCGCGACGACCTCCAGGCACGCTATCTCGCCTGGCGTGATCGCTACGACGCGGATCCGGATAACGCGACGCTCAAGACCATGATCGGTCTCTCCGACTCTCTGCAGTCGATCGAGCGCGAGCTCCTCTCCTACGCCTCGAAGCTCGGGCTCACTCCTGAGAGCCGGGCCCGCCTGGCCAAGCGCATCGCGGAGCAGGATGAGGATGATCCGGACGGAGATCTCTTCGCATGAAGAGCCCGTGCACCAAAGAGTGCCCAGAACGGAAGACCGGCGAGGTGTGCTTCTGTGAGAAGAAGCAGGCGTGGGAGGAGTTCAAAGAGCAGCGGCGCCGGGAACGCCAGCGGGAAGCTCTCCTGGATGGCTACCAGCGCGACGCCAAGTATGACAGCAAGACAAAGCACCTACACCGGAAGCGGCGGGTGCCTTGACATAGACAGGAGGTCCGGCGATGCCGGGAAGGGATAAGGTTCTGACGCATCCGGTCACGATGTATGCGAAGCAGGTCACCAGAGGACGGCTGCATGATATGTGCTGTCCGTATGAGATCAAGGCCTGCCAGCGCTTCCTGGATGACCTGCAGCGGATCGGAGATCCTGACTTCCCGTATGTCTTCGACACCACGCGGGCAGACCGGATCATCCGATGGTTTTCCCAGTGTATCCAGACGCGCGGTCCCGAGGCGGGCCAGCCGATCGAGCTGCAGGACTGGCAGGTCTTCGACCTGGGTAACGTCTACGGCTGGGTCCATAAGGACACCGGCGCCAGGCGCTTCAACAGGACCTACGAGAAGCGGGCCCGAGGCAACTTCAAGTCAACCGAGAAGTCCGGCCAATGCCTCTATGCCATGTGCGGCGATGCGATCTACCCGCCATACCAGCCGGAGCTTGCGCAGTATGAGCGCGAGCCGGAGGTGGAGTGCGCTGCCGTCGACCGCGGCCAGGCGATGCGCGTTTTCGGCGACGCCAAGGCGATCGCCGAGGCCTCGCCAAAGATCGCCCGGAAGCTGGTGATCCCAAAGGCCAACCCGGTCAGGCACCGGAAGCTCGGCGGCTATATGCGGGCCCTGAGTAAGGACACCAAGAACAAGGACTCCGGCGCCCCGACCTTCTTCGTGGTCGATGAATACCACGCGCATCCGACCTCGACGATCTACGACATCGGCCTCAACTCCTTCGGCAAACGCTGGCAGCCTCTGCTGGCGTGCATCACGACCGCCGGCGACGATGCGGAGAATAAGCCCTGCTTCAATGAGGAGCTCTATGCCAAGCGCGTCCTGGACGGCCTGACGAAGGACGACCGGTACTTCATCATGATCCGGGAGCTGCCGGAAGACGGGGATCCGCACGACAAGCGCGAGTGGCTGAAGGCCAATCCGTGCCTACGGATCGATAACGACTACAGCCGGACCCTCCGGGATCAGATCGAGAGTGAGTACACGACCGCATACGGCAGCAACGACGCCACCAAGATCCGCCAGTTCCTCACCCGTCGCATGGACCGGTGGCAGGCTACGGCGGAGCACAGCTACCTCGACGAGCACGCCAGGGAGCTGGCCAGGGCGGCCATGATCCCCGCGGACAAATTCGCAGAGCTCACAGACGGCAGCGAGTGCTGGTGTGGGTATGACTTGGGCAAGCGCATCGACCTCAGCGGCGTGGCCGCGGTGTTCCTCCTACCGGACGGCCGCGTCGCTGTCAAGATGCACGGGTTCCTCCCGGAGGGCGCAGCCATCAGGCACGAGCACTCCGACCGCATCGAGTATCGCGCCTGGGCGGAGCGTGGGTGGTGCACCCTGACGCCGGGCGACGTTACCGACAACAGTTACGTCGACGACTGGATCCAGCGCGGACAGATGGAGCACGGCTGGAAGGTTATAAACGTCTGCTACGACGGACACAACGCCACCGATCTGGCCATCCGGATGAACGAGAGGGCCGGGGACGATGACTGGTGCGTGGAGATCGCTCAGACCTGCGCCGGGCAGAACCTGGCCGTCAAGGGCTTCCGAGAGCTGCTCCTGCAGGGAAAGATCGTGATCGAGGAATCCGGCCTCGCCCTCTGGTGCCTCAAGAACGCGGTGGAGATCGAGAATAACTACGGAGACCTTAAGCTGAACAAGAAAAACCAGATGGACACGCAGCGCATCGACCCGGTGGCGGCCATGATGAACGCCCTGGCGCAGGCGCTGATCCGGCGGAACAATCCGACGCTGGCCGACCGTCTGGAGGACGATAACTGGAGCATGTAAGACAGAATTGTGCAAAATGACGGAGGTCGACAAATGGCTTACGACGACGCGGCAGAACTGAACAGGCGCATCACCTTCCAGCGCTTCGTCGGCGAAGCGGATCTGGTCGGCGATTATCGCTATCTGGATGACGAAGATTGGGAAGATGTCTTCACCGTCTGGGGCGGATCGAAGTCGATCTCCTCCAGGGAGTTCATGACCGCAGGCATCGATCAGATGGAGGTCACGCACAACCTGAAGGTCCGCCGCCGGGAGTGGCCGGAGGATGTCCGGACGCTCCGGGCCGTGATCCTCGGCCGCCGGTACCGGCTCCTGTCCCCTCCGATCGACGTGGGAACGGAGAAACGCTACCAGCTGATCAAGGCCGCGGAGGTCTGGCCGTGAGCAGCACTGCCGGGCAGGTCCTGACGTTCGACACCAAGGGCGTCGAGGTCATGATCAGGGCCCTGAACAAGATCGACAAGAGCCCGCAGAAGGCCGTGAACAAGGCAACCTCGAAGGCCAACCTGATCGTCAAACGAACGGTCAAGGGCAAGGTCCCGGTCGGGCCTCCTCCGCACGGCGGTACCCTGAAGAAGAATATCGTCGCCAAGAGCGAGAAAAACCACGGCGTCAGGGGTAAGAAATTCCGAGAGGTCACCTTCAAGGGCGGAGCAGAGGCCAACGCGCAGCTGCAGAAGCCCATCCAGAACCCGGGCGCCCTGGGCGGCAAGAATCCGAAGGCCTACTATCCGGCCTCCCAGGAATACGGATTCCTGGCACGGGCACCGGGAGGCGGCACGCAGTATGTGGAGGGCAGATACTTCATGCGGGACGCTGCCGAGGAAGCCAGCCCGCAGGCGAAGCAGACCATGATCAACGTCATGGAGACAGAGCTGGATAAGCTGTGGAAGGAGGCAGCGCACTGATGAGCGATACTTACGACCGGATGAGTCCGGAATTTGCGCTTGTGGATGCGCTGGGCACGGTGCCGGTGATCGCGGATCCCGACGGAGGTGATCCGAAAGTCGCGGCGCTGCAGCCCCGGAAGAACTGGAAGGCGCCCTTCATCTTCTACATCCCGACCGAGGACAGCGAAGAGGAAACGCTGGCCGGACCCAGCGGCCTGCAGAGTTTCACAGCTCAGGTGCACTTTGTTGCCGGCACGCACCGCGGCCTGCAGCTGCTCTGCCAGCGAGCAAAAAAGGCCATCAAGGCGATGCGCGGCCAAGTCTACGCCACGCCCGCTGAGGATCCGGACGAGGGCCCGAAGGGATCGGTCCTGATCGAGGCCGTGGACATGGAGCAGAGCTCTCCCGATCTCCTGGAGATGGAGGTCGGCCTTTACCGCCGGATCTACACAGTCCGGCTCGACTACCAGACGGAGGAGGTCTTCTCAGAATGACAATCAAACTTTTCGGAGACGTCACGAGTGACGAGTGGGTGTGGCTATATGATCTTTTCAGCCTGCCCTGCTGCAGCCCGAAGACCGTGCGCGACGCCATCGCGCAGCTGCCGGCGGATGAGGATCTGATCATCGAGGTCAACTCCCCGGGCGGCGACGTCTGGGCGGGCTTTGAGATTTTCGGGCTGCTGCAGTCCCTGGGCGAGCGCACGGAGGCGCACATCATCGCCATGGCCGCCAGCGCGGCCACCACGATCACCAGTGCCTGCGCCCGCGTCTTCGCGTCTCCGGTGGCGCAGATCATGATCCACCAGCCGGCGGTCAGCGCCTGGGGCAGCTACAACAATGAGGACACGCAGAGGATGCTTAACTTCCTCGACTCGGTCAAGGCCTCGATCATTAACGGGTACCTGGTCAAGTGCGGCGGCAAAGCGAGCCGCCGGACGCTGGAGAAGCTGGTCGACCAGAATACCTGGATGCCGGCGCAGGACGCCATCAGGCTCGGCCTGGTGGACGGCCTGCTGGACACCACGGAGGAGAAGGAAGCGATGATCACCGCCGGCGGCGGGGTCAGTGTCACCAACTCGGCCGCAGGAAACAATGTTGCAAGCCTCCTGAAGAGCTACGAGGCCGCCGTGAAGGCCGGGACGATGGACGAGGTCCCGGGGCACCCGGTGAAGCGTGAAAACGCACAGGCGCCCGAAACGGCGGCACAGCGCGAAACCGGAGCGCAGGAGAACAGGAGCGAAGAAGATCTGCTGACCCCGGAAAGATTTGCCGCGGAACAGGCAAGGAAAACCTGTGTACCAGGAAAGAAGGACTTCGCCGAGGATCCGGCGGTCACCGAGAGCCGGGATGTCGTGGAGAACCTGATCAGCAACTGGCGGCTGCAGGCCGCAATCGACCTTGAAAGGGAGAAGGTGCCGGTATGACAAGGCTTGAGCGAGGGCTCGCCGCACTGGTCGGTGCGCCGAGAGGATCCCCGCAGGTGTCGAACGCGGTGACGGTCGAGAGCCTGGGCCTTTCCAGGGGCGCAATCCGGACGGATCTTGACGCTGCCATGAAGCTGAGCACCGTGAGCCGGTGCATCGACATCCTGAGCGACTCCATCGGTAAGATGCCCTTCTTCGTCTATGACGGGATCACCCGCGTGCGCGTCGATCACCCGATCATGGAGCTGCTGGGCGTGCGGCCCAACCAGTGGCAGACGCCCTTCGCCTTCCGCAAGCAGCTGGAGGGCGAGAGAGTCGCCAACGGGAACGGCATCGCCTGGATCCGGCGGGATCCGCGGACCATGGAGCCCACGGAGCTGGTCCCCGTACCGGCAGGCCGGTGGACGATCAGTGTGCTGTCCGACGGCTCGCTGCAGTATCACATCGATCATCCCTTCACCGGCGAGACCATCGTCTGCGGGCGGATGGATGTGGTGCATGTGACGGCCTACAGCCGCAACGGCTACACCGGCATCGGCTACCTCGAACGGGCGCAGGAGATCATCCGGACCGCGAAGGCGGCGCAGGAGTACAGCTCCAGCTACTACCAGAACGGCGGACAGCCCTCCGGCATCCTCCGGACGGACTCCGACCTCGCCGGCACGGTCAAGGTCACCGACCCGGACGGGACCGAGCGCACGATCAGCAAGAAGGAACGGCTCCGCGAAGAGTGGGAGCGCGTCCACTCGGGCCCGACGAACGCGCAGCGGATCGCGGTGCTGGATCTCGGCCTCGACTATAAGCCGCTGAGCATCTCCAACCGGGACGCCCAGTTTGTCGAACAGGCAGCTTTCAGCGTGGAGGACATCGCCAGAGTCTTCGGCGTGCCCCTCTACAAGCTGCAGGCCGGAAAGCAGAGCTATTCCAGCAATGAGCAGAACGCCATCGAGTACGTCGTGGGTACCTTGCATCCGAACGCCACGATCTGGGAGCAGGAGCTGCTCTACAAGCTCCTCAATCCCCAGGATGTGGCGAGGGGCCTGCGGATCCGCGGCAACCTCATGGCAGAGCTCCGCGGAGACTTCAACAGCCGCGGAACCTGGTACCGCAACATGCGCGAGAACGGCGCTTTTTCGGTCAATGACATCCGGGCGCTGGAGGACATGCCGGACGTGGACGGCGGCGACGAGCACTACGCCAGCCTCAACTATGTCCCCCTGCAGGACTGGAGAGAGCTCTCCAAGAAGCGGGCAGAGTCCGGCGGAAACGGAGGCGGCGAAGAATGAGCGTGCTGATCATCCTGTTCTTCCTGCTCGGGATCGCGGCCGTCGTCACCGGCACGGCCATGATCTACATGCCGGCGGGCATCATCGCCGGAGGCCTGGGGCTCATCGCCCTGGCCGTCATCCTGGTCAAGGGCTCCGGCCCTGACCGATCTTAGTATATCCGCGGCCAGACCGCTGATATAAATATCTTTTCAATTTGGAGGTAAATCACATGAAGAGAAAGCTCATCGCCCTGGCCACGGACCGCACCGCGGCACTCAATGCCGCCCAGGCTGCCCTCGAGGCCGGGAACCAGACCGAGTACCAGTCCCAGATGGAGAAGGTCGCGAACATGAACGCCGAGATCGAGTGCATCCAGAACCTGATCGCCGAACAGGAGCGCCAGGTCCTGACCGCGCAGCCCTCCGCGGCTGAAGTCCGTGACATGGCTGCCGAACGCGGCACCCAGCTCATGAACGGCAACGTCGTGGCCATCAGCTCCACCGAGATCCTGCGCAGCCTGCGCAACCAGGTGACCATCGGCGCCACCCTCGTCCAGCCCACCGGCGCGGACGGCGAGATCCACGGCGATGCCGGCGCGGTCTCCAGCATTCTGGACATGGTGCAGGTCGAAGACCTGACCGGTCTCGGCAGCTATGAGGTCCCCTATCTCATCAGCGAGCAGGCGGCCCAGCCCGGCGACATCGTCACCAACTCCGGCACCGCGCGCACTGCCTCTGATCCGACCTTCGGCATTTCCCAGATCGCGCCCTACGAAGTGACGGTCACCAGCTACATCGACCGCAATATCGCGAAGCTCAGCCCGGCCCGTTACTACGAGAAGGTCCAGCAGCTCGCCCTCCAGGCCATGCGCCGGAAGGTCGCGAACCTGATCGTCAACGGCGACGCCGAGACCAACCACATCTTCAAGGGCATCAAGAACGCCACCAACAAGGCGGGCGCTGCCATCATCGCCAACAAGACCTACGGCACGGCCATCGACGTCAACACCCTGGACGAGATCTACTTCGCCTACGGCGCTGACACCGAGCTCGGCGGCCAGGCGGTCCTGCAGCTGACCAAGGCCGACCTCAAGGCCATCGGTCAGATCCGCGGCACCAACGAGAAGAAGCGCCTCTTCGAGATCCGCCCGACCGGCAACGGCAACACCGGCGTCATCTCCGACGGCGGCGTGCAGATCCCCTACGTCCTGGTCACCGACCTCGCGGCCGGCGACATGCTGTACGGCAACCCGCTGCACTTCCTGCTTGGCCTTTTCGGCAACTTCGAGGTCCGCGTGGATGAGAGCGTCAAGGCCGTCGAGCGTATGCACACCATCCTCGGCGACGTGGCCGTCGGCGGCAACGTCATCGTCGACAGGGGCTTCGTCTACGCGAAGAAGGGCTCCTGAGGCATAGCGTATGGCAGATCAGCTCACGGCGGCTGAAGCCGCACAGGCAGACGCCGCCAGGGCTGTCGCCCTGAAGGCCTGCCTGGACTACATGCATGTAGATCCGGATGATCCGAACGTGGAGCGCATCGAACGGGAGTTCATGCCGGCGGCGAAGGCCTACCTGCTGGGAGCCGGAATCCTGGAACCAGCAGCGGACGACGCAGTTGTGGGGCCGCTGTACACCCTCGCCTTCCACGCGCTCACACTCCACTTTTTCGAGCACCGGGACAGCGTCGGCGAGGAGCAGGCGCTGCCGGTGAACGCGAGACCGATTATCAATCAGCTGAAGCACTCCGCACCGGGGTGCATCTGATAACGGTGCCCGGATCGGGCACCGACATGTGAGGAGGTAACACTATGGCAAAATCCCGTGCGCTGGGTACCCAGCTTAAAGTCAACAGCAAAGTCGTCGGCGGCCTCACGACCATCAACGGCATCGAAGTGACCGCGGACGACGTCGACCTGACCGCCCTGGACAATACCAGCGGCTACCGTGAGAAGGAACCCGGCTTCAAGGATGCCGGCGAGGTCACCTGCAGCGGCTTCCTGGACGGCGATGACGCGGGCCAGACCGAGCTCTACAGCCTGCTGGCCAGCGGCGAAGTCGTGGCTTGCAGCATCATCTTCCCGGCCAAGATCGGCAAGACCTGGTCCTTCCAGGCGGGCGTCACCCGGTTCTCCACCGGCGCCGAGCTGGAAGGCGGCGTCACCTTCGAGTGCAGCCTCGCGGTCTCCGGCGCGCCGACGCTCGCAGCGAGCGCTGCCGGCGGCGGAACCTGATCGGAGGCTCTGACGAATGGATCATAACGAAGCGGTCACCCCGAACGTCCAGCTGGGCGGTCGGATGTGGCCCCTCAGAATGACGCACCGCGTGCTCATGCTCTTCTCTTCGGCGACGAAGATGAGCATGGACCAGCTGCAGTATCAGATCGGGCGCTATGACTACATGGTGCTTCTCCTGTGGCTCATGCTGCAGGAGCAGGATCCGCAGCTGAAGCGCGCGAAGTTTGAAGGCTGGCTCGACGAGCTGGGCGTCAAGGGCGTGATCCCGCTGCTGAGCTCCGTCGGCGAGGCCATGCAGGCCGCCTTCCCGAGCGAGGAAGAGACCGAGGCAGAAGACGCGGACAGCGAAGACACCGAAGACGACGCGGCTGAGGACCCTACCGAAACCGGGGTTATTTCTCCGGAAGCATGATGCTCGCCGCCCGGATCGGCGTCAGCCGGTCCGAGTGGGAGGACATGACTCCGCGGGAGCTGATGCTCTGGAGCCGGGCCTTCCGGGAGAAGGTGCTCGACGACGCCAAAATGAAGCGCCCGGAGATCTACACCCTCGCGGGCCTGATCCGGACTATGGTCTGGGCCAAGCACGCACCGTCCTATGAGTCGGTATTCCCGGACGGCGCCAGGAAGAAGGAAATGACCGATGAGCAGATGTACGCGCAGGTCTGCGCGCTCAATAAGCTCTTCGGCGGCAACACAGAGGAGGCTTAAATGGCTGTCGTAAAAAATATGATGGTGCGCGCGGGTGCAGACTTCAGCGCCATCACCAAACAGGCCAGCAAGGCCTCAAATTCGATGCGCGGGATGCAGAACAGCGTCTCGCGCTCCTGCAATGCGATGAGCAAGGCAGCGGCAGGCCTGAAGAAGGCCTTCGCGGCCGTGGGCGTCGCGGTGAGCCTCGGCGCTCTGGTCAACGCGGCCAAGGACGCGGCGGCGGCCTATGACGAGCAGGTGCAGAACGAAGTCCGGCTCGCCCAGGCGATGCGGAACACGATGTCGGCCACCAATGACGAGATCCAGAGCATCCTGGATCTCGCCGACGCGCAGGAGCAGCTCGGCATTATCGACGCCAACGCCCAGATCGCCGGCGCGCAGGAGCTGTCGACCTATCTCTCGACGGCGGACGCCCTGCGGGAGCTGATCCCGGCCATGAATGACATGGCCGTGCAGCAGTACGGCTACAACGTCACGGCGGAGCAGACCGCGGGCATCGCGACCATGCTGGGCAAAGTCATGGAAGGCCAGACCGGCGCGCTGAGCCGGTACGGCTACTACTTCAGCGAGGCGGAGGAACACATCCTCAAATTCGGGGATGAAGCGGAGCGTGCGGCCACGCTGGCCCGGATCGTCGAGCAATCGGTCGGCGGCATGAACCAGGCGCTCGCCTCCACCCCGACCGGGCGCATGAAGCAGCTGAGCAATACCTTAGGAAACATCAAGCAGCAATTCGGCCAGGCGGTCCGGACGATCAGCACGGTCTTTCTGCCGGTGCTGAATATGGTGGCCTCTGTCCTGGCTGCCATCGCCACTCTTGCGAATAAGGTCGCCCAAACGATCGCGAACGTCTTCGGCGGGAAGGCCGCCGGCAAAGAGTGGAAGTTCATCCCGCAGGCGGCAACCGCGGCGAGCGACGCTTCCGAAGCTACGGACAGCCTGGCAGACAGCAATGACAACCTTGCCAGCAGTACGAACAATGCGACCAAGGCCACAAAGGCAGCCAAAAAGGCGCAGGAAGCGCTGCAGCAGGCCAGCTTCGACACTCTCAACATTCTGAAACAGAACGAAGAGGCGGAGGACGATATAGGCGACTATGACGGGTACTCACCGTCAAGTCTCCCAGGCAGCAGCGGCGGAGACACTCCGGCGGACAAGATGATCGAAGAGGTCAACACCGGCACAGAAGAGGCCGGGGAAGGCATCGGCTGGCTTGGTAAACTCCTTGAGTCCGTCAAGGACAAAATCGCAGACTTTAAGGCCGGTCTTGATTTCTCGAAGCTCAAGGCTGGCTGGAAGGAACTGAAGAACGCAGTCGGAGACTTTGCCAGCGCGGTCGGCGGCCTCTTCAATTCTGTCTGGGAACGTATTCTGAAGCCTTTCGGACAGTGGACGATCAACGAGGCGCTGCCGGCAGTGCTTCGGGTCCTCGCCGGAGCCTTCGAGGTTCTGGCGGCTGTAATCGACAAGTGGCTGCGCCCGGCTTTTGAATGGCTGTGGGACAACTTCCTGTCGAAGGTCGCAAGCTGGGCCGGTGAGGTCTTCATTAAGGCACTGAATGAGATCGCAACGCAGCTGCAGAACATTGCCAAGGTGATCAACGGAGAAATGAGCCTGGGCGAGTTCATCGCGCAGCTGACGCCCCTGGAGCAGATCATCCTCGGCATCGTCGCGGCGATCACGGCCATCAAGGGCGCCATGCTGCTGGTCAAGGGCGTGGAGTTCGTGAAGGAGATCGGGGCATGGATCTCCGGGCTCGGCAAATTCGGCGGAGTCGTCGGTGAGGTCGTCAAGGGAGCCGGAGGCCTCCGGGGAGCGTTCGTGGAATGCTTCGGCGGCGTTTCCACCGCCATCGCCGGCGTCGGCACCGTGCTCGGCGGCCTGACGATGGGAATCAGTGGATTCGTCAGTCAGTGGCAGAACGGCGCGAACCTCGCCAGCGCAGCAGTCACCGGGATCGGCGTCGCCATCGCGGCAGTCGGCGCGGTTCTCCTGGGCGCACCCGCGGCGGTCGCAGCTATTGTCGCGGGCGTGGTATTCGCAGTTGCTGAAGGCGCTGCCCTTATCCATGATCACTGGGACGAGATCAAGGCCTGGGGCCAGGAGGCCGCGAAGGCTCTCGGCGACAGTTTCAAGGAAACGTGGAGAGACATCAAGAACCGATTCAGCCAGGCGAAAACAGACCTTGCAAATGATTTCGAGGGGATCAAGCAGACCGCTTACACGGTCATGAATGCGATCCGATCCGCCGGTCAGGCTGCCGGGAACGCGCTGAAATCCGCATTCAAGGCAGCAGCAAACGACATCCGGAGCGACTGGGACCGGGTAAAGAGCTTCTTTACCAGCATTTTCAGCTCCATCGGAAACCTCGCCAAGAGCGCTATCGACAAGGTGATTAATGCCTTTAATTCCCTGAAAAGCGCGGCCTCCAAGGCAGCAGAGAGCGTCAAGAACGCATTCAACAGCTTCAGCCTGTCGAATGTGGTCAGCACAGTCAAGTCGAAGGTGTCGAGTCTGAATATCAGCCTTCCGCATCTGGCGAGCGGCGCAGTGATCCCGCCGAACCGGGAGTTTGCCGCTGTGCTCGGCGATCAGACCTCCGGCAATAACATCGAAACGCCGGAACGACTGCTCAGGGAGATCGTCCGCCAGGAATCCGGCAACGGAGCAGTGCTGGATATGCTGTCAAGGATCCTCGATGCAGTGCTGGAAGGTCAGGAAATCACGGTGGACGGCCAGCGCCTCGGCCGCGTGGTACGCGGAAGCCTAAATCAGCTCGGCCGCCTGTCCGGCAACGCTCTGTTGTGAGGTGACTGTTATGGCTACATTTAAAATTGACGGCGTCGACTTCAGTGACGTCATCGCGGTCGGCGGCGTCACCTGGTCGCGGCACGATCTGGACGGCGATGAGGCCGGCCGGCCTCTCAGCGGAACGATGCAGAGGGATCTGATCACCCGCAAGAGAGAGCTCAAGCTCAGGAGCGTGGACAAGGTGCCGGAATCCAGAGCCCGCGCTCTGGCCAACGCTCTGGCGAAAGAGTTCGTTTCCGTGACATATCCGGATATGCAGCTTGGACAGGTGACGAAAGTCTTCTACGGCTCCGATGTGGACGGAGCCTTCTGGGGCACGGTAGGAAACCAGACATACTGGACCGGTATCAGCTTCACGCTGGTGGAGAGATAAGATGCGAGAAGTAACAGAAACCTATAAGGCGCTGCGACTTCTCGCAGATTGCCATTATGAGGTCCAGATCGTCCGGGGTCAGACCGTCTATACCATGGACGACATCGCTGAAGTCAAACTGACCCAGCAGCTCTTCGCGGATGAAACCGGCCCCGCTGTCGGAGGCGCCACAGCGGCAATGATCCAGATAACGCTCTTCGAGTCCGGCGACAACTGGCCAAGAATGGCATCCTTTGAACTGAAGGTAAGGCTCCTGAATGCAGACAACACTCAGAGCAGCGAGTGGCTGAGCTTCGGAACCTTCTGGACCGATACCAGATTTCAGAGCAAGAACAAAGTCAAACTGACCATTACCGGTTATGACGGAATGCTACTGCTGGAGCGCAAGTGGACAGACCTGATTCCGCCCGAGGATCTACCGGAAAGATGGCCAATCACTTCCGCGGCAGCCGCACAGCTGCTCCAGCAGGCCTCCGGCGTACAGCTCGAAGCCGGCACAACGCTCGACAACACCGTATCATGGTTTGGCCTGGACACCAGGCAGACTGTGAGAAGGGCCTGGGCGAACATTGCAGCGGCGGAAGGGAAAAACGTCATCATGACACCGGCAGGAACACTGCGCATGGTGCCGCTTAGCGTATCGACTCCCGCACCGTCAGCTGTGGCGGGTGTCGCCATCGCAGGAATCGCCATCGTCGGCACCTCCGGAGCATCAGGCAACGCATCTGGCGCCGGCGAGACCTATGTCGGCCTCGACATGAAATCCCTGCGCACATCGCCAGATTTCGATCCGATTCATAACGTTCAGCTGCAGACTATCGCCGGAACTATTGCATACGCAGGAAGCGGAGGCTATACGCTCAAGGCGTCCTGCGAGTACAGCAACAGCGCCGCAGCGGGAATCTGTCTGCAGAATGTCGACGGTTTCGTTTATCGACCCTTTGAGGCCACCAGCGTCCGTCTGGATCCAGCGGTTGAGCTGGGAGATCTGGCGTTTGTTAAGGACAGCTGGCGGCAGATCATGCTGATCCAGTGGCGCTTCGGGTCCCAGATCTATGCGGACATCAGCGCACCGGCCGAGGAAGCGGTAGATCACGAGTATACGATGGAAAGCGAAGTCGCGCTGGCTTACAGAAAGTCTGTAGAGGCGGCATCTAAAGCGCTGACAGATTGGGTCGAAGGCGATTTCGCACGGATCCGCAGCGACCTCGAAGACCAGATCGACCAGAAAGCAGAGACCTGGTACCAGACGGCAGATCCCTCCACAGCCTGGACGACTCCAGAGCTGCGGCAGGAACACACCGGCGACCTCTGGTACGATACCGCCACCGGAAAGACCTATTACTACAATGGCACGATATGGCAACAGCAGAACATTCCGGACGAAGTCTTTGACGCGATCGACGGGAAGGCGAATGTGTTCGTCACACAGCCGGTCCCACCCTACAACATCGGAGATTTGTGGGTTCAGGGGAGCACGGGCGACATCTTAAAATGTGTCAGAGCGAAAACCACATCCGGCAGCTATGCGGTCACAGACTGGGAAAAAGCCAGCAAGTACACCGACGACAGCGCCCTGAGCTACTACTACACCAAAACCGAGACACAGTCCTACATCCAGCAGAATGCCGAGAGCATCGTGCTGGGCGTGACGGAGACACGATACTACGACCGGGAAACCATCGATATGCAGAATCAGCAGCTCAGCGGTGGAATTCAGGTCGAACATGACAGGATCACGGCGGCCCTGTCAGAGATCAACACGGTCGACGGTGAAGTATCAGAAATCCAATCCTATATCAGGTATGTGACGATAGACGGTGTTGGCACTGTCGTAATCGGACAGACAAACTCCCTGTCAGAGTTCCGCGTCAGCAATGAGCAGATTTCCGCAGTGTATAACAACGAGATTGTGAGCTACTGGAACCAGAGCAAGCAGTTCACGCCGAAACAGCTGCAGATCCCTGCCGGAGGCAGCCTGCGCCTCGGCAACATCCTCTGGCAGCCGAGATCAAGCGGGAACCTGAGCATCTTCCTGACCAATTCGTGAGGTGTGAGATATGGCAGGTATTTTAACTCCAAAAGCATCTATTACGAGCAGCGTGTGCACTTTTACACTGGATGGAATATCCTACTCGCCATACAGCAGCACATCATTCAATCTCAGTTACGACTATAGCGCTGTAAGCCCAACCCTCAGCATTAACTGGCTGTCGATAAAGACGAACTCAAACCCAGGGACTGGAATCGCTCTGACTGCGGAACTGATTGTCGCGGGCAGTTCTTCCGGGCAGATCGCACTCACTCGCCTGACAAACACCAGATTCGAGCTGCAGCTGAGCAGCACTCCAAACTCGGTGGCAGTCCCGGTAACCGATAATGACGTCACAGTACAAATCATTGTCAGTGCGAACGGCACAGTCATGACAACCAATTCGATTGTCATCCCGCCACCGTTCCGGCTGACCGTTACGTCTATATCGCCATCTCCGGCGACAGGAAAAGTCTGTACCGTAACATTCAACAGATCTATCCCTGACGGGGTTTGGAAATTGTCTGGCGGAGTATCAATCGCCACCTATTTCAATGACCCTGCATATCAGCTTAGCGTGCGCGGGTATAAGACGGATATGTCAACACGGATAGAATCTTTAGACTACGGTTTTAACCAGTGTACATTTTACTCACCTTATGATTCGGGCAAGCAGCGCACAAGCGATCAGGCTCAGATTAAGCTCCTTTTTAACTGCGATCTTGCTGCGAGGTACAGCGAGTATTACCCGTATGGTTTGATCCAGTACGACATGAAGCACATCTTCACCATGTCGTATGTCAATCAAACCGATCCTCTCGCAGCACCGACGGTGACCTTGAACGCAATCGCGGAAAACCCATCCGGAATGCTGAACAAGTATGGGAAGTATGTCGGAGGAGGAATCGGAAAGCTGACCTTCAGCCTTGCCTCAGTGGTGTACAAATTCGGTGCAACCTTCAGCCAGCGAACGATGGCACTGTACAATTCCAATGGTACATTAAACAACCGCTGGACGTACAGCAATACCAACAGTTTCACGCTATCCCTGACCAACAAGACAGACAGCGCGTGGTATATGGTAGTGTCCATTACAGACTCCGCTGGCCGCGTCGGTTCTGCAACAACGGCAGTTTTCCAGGCGTATGGCTACGACACTCCGGCAATCATCAGTTTCGCTGCTTCGCGATGTGATCAGGACGGGACGCCAAACGACAGCGGAGCATACTGTAAAATTACATACCAGTTCAAGATCTACGCGCTGGGAAATTACAACGCGAAGACCGTCACACTCAACGCTCCGGACGATACACATATTTATACAACTCTCGACTATGATCACGGCTCCGCCTATCAGTACATATCGGAAGCCGACACAGAAACCTCCTACCAAATCGACCTTATTTTAGAGGATGACTTCAGGACAGTCACGCAGACCATGAATCTCAGTACAGCAGGCGTGATCATGGACTTTCTCTACAATGGGAAAGGAATTGGACTCGGGAAGGTCGCTGAGACTTCAAATATGGTTGAGGTTAATCCAGAGTGGACATTCAAGGCGCAAACCATCATGATCCGCGGCCAGGATCTCGCCACGATTCTGCAGCAGCTCGGGTACACATTCCCGACTTAAGGAAAGGAGAAGCAAAGTGTCAATCGCAAACAAAACCACAGTCGCATATTTCCCGCCCGCAGCGCGGAGGACCGTGACCGCGGAGATCTACCAGTACGCCATCGGCCAGGTGCTCCAGATCGAAGGGCTGGATCTTCCTCAGACCTTCCATGTGGACTTCTCCAACTACGAGACGAAGTCCAGCTCAAAGCCGTCGACCGGCAGCGATGCGGCCGTCAGCATCCCGGGCGAATACCTGAGGACCGGGCTCCCGGTCTACGCCTTTATCGTGCTCTCCGAAGGAACAGACGACAGCGCGACAGAGTATGTGGTGCAGATCCCCGTCAGGCGCAGGCCGCAGCCGACGGACATCGCGCCGGATCCTGAAGAGCAGAGTGTGATCGATGAGCTGATCGCCGAGCTCAATGACGGCGTCGCATCCGCCGAGCAGGCCGCGGCAGCCGCCGAGGAATCCGAAGAGGCCTCAGGATCCCACGCCCAGGACGCCGAAGCATGGGCAGTCGGCCAGCGCAACGGCGAAGACGTCGATCAGACCGACGAGACATACCACAACAACTCAAAATACTGGTCAGAAGAGGCGGAGCGCAAGGGCTCCGAGAAAGCCACACTCGCAGAAAGCTGGGCTGTAGGCGGAACCGGCACCAGGCCGGATGAGGACAATGACAACGCGAAGCACTACTCGGAGATCGCCGCCATGGGGGCGGAGGAGTCCGGTTATGCCTGGTTCGATGTCCATGACGATGATGGCCATATGTATGTTTACATCTCAGACAACCTGAGTGAAGATGTAAGTTTTGCAGTTAACGAAGCAACCGGACATTTGGAGGTGACGTACAAATGAGCAAAATGTATGATGCCGGAATCACTACCGCCTACGGCGCTGCCGTGCGCGGCGGCTATGAGGGCACCTATGAGCAGTTCTGCACGGACCTGGGGAAGCTTGCCGATGTGCTGTCTGAGTTCCTCGGGTTCAGCGTAACCGTCGAGACGCTGGCCGAGGGGGCGGAGGCAAGAGGCGAGTACGACGCAGGCGTGCTTTCCCTTGGCATCCCGCGCGGTGACACCGGCAACGGCATTCAGAGCATCGCCCTGAACGCGGACTACACTCTTACGGTGACGTACACAAACGGGCAGACCTGGACAAGCGGATCAATCCGGGGTGAAACCGGCGCGACACCGAACCTGCAGATCGGGACGGTGTCCACGCTGTCCCCTGGCAGTCCGGCAACGGCAGAGATCACCGGCACGCGAGATGAGCCGAGGCTCAATCTGGGGATTCCTCAGGGCGTCCCGGGAGAGGTGCCGGCTGCAAGCATCGCGCCGGCATATGACGCCAGCAGCACCTATGCGGTCGGCGAATACGTTATGCATAATAATTCGCTCTATCGTTGCACGACGGCGATCACGACGGCCGAGGCCTGGACCGCAGCACACTGGACGGCGGCCCAAATCGGCGACGATCTTGCAGACTGTAGTCGCCAATTAAGTGATTTGGACGAAGATGTCTACACACTGAATAAATTTAGTTTTAATGACGAATTAACTTCAAAAAGAGCAAATATATTGTTGGAGTATAAGAGGTATGGAACTGCATACGATTCAAATAAAAATGCCGTTTCGTCTAATACCCCTATTTATCAGAACTTTAAACTTAATGGTAAAAATGGCATTGTAATTGCTCCTGCAACAAAAAACCTAATTAGTGCTTCTGGTTCACAATCAATGACTTCAGCTGAAACAATTTCAGTAACAGCAGGAAATTATACCCTGTCACTACAAGGCACAACAGGATATGTAACCTATGCAAACAGTGACGATACAATCACAGGGTACATTAGGCAAAAAGGCATTGCACATTTCAATTTCACAAGCAATGACACATTAACTATTACGCCACACGGAACTGTTGACTATGTCCAGTTTGAAAAGAACATATTTAAAACTCCGTGGAATCTTGGTGGTGCTAATAGATATGATGGTACAATTACTTCTTCTGTCAACGAAACACTCCATGAATTTGGACTTGGCTTTTGGTTTAAGCCTTTTGATGCAAGCGAATATTGTAAAGACAATTACATGATGCTCGCTTATGGAAGGCAGGATGCAAACAATTATTTCTATGTTTGTTGGCACAAATCTTCAACTACAACAAATTATCACTTTGAATTTCGCGTAGTTGTTAACGGTGTTGGATATTCTATTCAATCTCCGTGGGGTGGATGGGAGATAAAATCAAACGATGAAGTAATTGGGGATAAAATTGTTTTCGCCCCAGAACAGTTAATAGGATTGTATGCTCATCTTGTTCCGGGAAGAGAAATGAGTCTTTACTATGCTTTGAATGGTGTTGTTTCGGTGAGTACATATTATTCAAGTGCCATCGGTGGTATTCCTATTTCGAACCTATTTATTGGTTGTGGTTCTGCTTCTGGTTCTTCTGACCCTCCAATGATTGCAAACGGTATGTTTTCTGATTTTGTTTTTGATACAGAAAAACCTGACCCAATGAAATTCTTTAAGGGGGGTCTGTAAAATGCAAGGTTGTATAGCAGTTGTAATTGACGATGGAAGAAAAACTGATTTAACAGTCGGACTTCAAGAACAGCTTAATAGGGGCATGATACCAAAGGGAACTTCATACATAGTTGGGAATTATATTGGTTCAAGTGACGATTATCTTTCTGTTAGTGATTGCAAAACACTATTAAATAATGGTTGGGATTTAGAAGATCATACTTATACGCATGGTGTTGGTGATGATTCGTTTTACTTGAAAACAGGTGATGAAATCCGAGCAGAACTTCAAGAGATGAATGATTTCTTTGTAGAAACTCTTGGAACTGCAAAACCAAAACATTGGTCGATTCCCGGTGGTTCATTGAACAGAAAGATTTTGGATATTGTTGGAAGAGAACGAGAAACAATAATGGTTGGTGGTTCAAAGTTTATCACACCATATTCTAATGCTCTTATGCTACCATCTTATGATATTAGTCCGACATATAATCAGTCTGCTACAAGTGCAGATTCAAGCAGAACAATAACAATCAGGAAAATCATTGATGATTGCGTAAAATATGGTTATGGATGTGCTTTATTCTGCCATGAACTTGAAGAACAAACAGAGATAGATGCTTATAGAGATGTTCTTGACTATGGTTTGTGGTCGGGTGCAAGATTCGTAACGGTTTCAGAACTTTGGGAACTGTATAGACCGATTAAGGTTAATTATCCTGTTCGTTAAATAGTCATTTAATGGCCTACTTAAGTCAGAACCGTCTCGCAGCACCGAAGGCTTGCGCTCCTCGCGGGCGGCTGATGTAGGTGCTGCCGGACGATTCCGGCAGGTGAATAATAATTAGACTGACAGTGCATATGAGAGGAGGCGGGATCATGCTTCTGATCAGGGTTATGGCTTACCTCGCAATCGTGTCGGCAGCCGCCATCGTGGTGATCGCCATCCTGGTAGGTGGTGACGATCCATGAGCGCAGAAGATCTGGACGTCTGGATCAATTACCTTTTGGAGAGTAAACAATGAGCTATCAGCACATTTTCAACCGGCTGCGGCAGGCCGGGCTCACCGAGGCGGCTGCCCTCGGCTTCCTTGGCAACTGGCAGCAGGAGTCCGGCTGCGAGCCTGGCCGGATCCAGAACGACTTCGACCCATACCGGACGGCGTCGAGGGTCTACACGGCCAGAGTGATCTCTGGCGTGATCTCAAGACAGCAGTTCGGCACCGATCAAAAGGGCTACGGCCTCGCACAGTGGACTTATGTGGATGACGCCAGAACGGCAGGCCGGAAATTTGATATGTACGACTTTTGGTCCCGCGACGGCCGCAAGCTGGACAACGTCGACCTACAGATCGATTTCGCGCTGTGGGAGCTCCATCACGGGTATGCCGGCGTCTGGGGGGATCTGGTGGCCTGCACCGACCTCTGGACGGCGACGGACATCATCTGCAGGCGCTTTGAACAGCCGGCAAATAACAACGTCGGGACGCGTTACGGCTATGCCCAGGAGATCCGGAAGCAGATCGACGTAGACGCATGGCAGCAGACAGAGGAGCCGGCCACAGAGCCGGAGGAAGGAGGGCAGAGCATGACCAAGACGCAGGCGATAAATAAAGCCCTGGACATCGCCAGGGCAGAAATCGGGTACCCGGAAAAGGATAACAGTGCGGCCCTTGACGACTTCGGTGCCGTCGGTCACGGGAATTACACCAAGTACGCACGCGATCTGGACAGGATCCCGGGCTTCTACAACACCAAAAAGCAGGGCGCCATGTGGTGCGACATATGGTATGACTGGGTGCTGGTGGAGGCATTCGGCCCGGAGGTCGCCATGCAGCTGCTCTGTCAGCCTGCAGGATCCGCGGGTGCCGGCTGCTCGTTCTCGATGTCTTATTACCAGCAGCACGGACAATTCCACCTCACGGATCCACAGCCAGGGGATCAGATCTTTTTCACCTATCGCCCTGGGGAGATCAGCCACACGGGCATCGTGGAGAAGGTTGACGGCGAGACCGTGACCACGATCGAGGGCAACACCAGCGACATGGTCGCTCGCCGGACCTACCAGCTCGGCGACAGCCGGATCGCCGGATTCGGACGCCCAGACTGGTCCCTGGTATCATCCGTGCCCGAATCGGGCACCGGCAGCCAGGACGCTGCGCCAGCGCAGCAGAAGCCGGCAGTCTGCTGCAAGGTCGAATTGCCGGAACTGCGGGAAGGAGACACCGGCGTGCCGGTCGAACGTCTGCAGACGCTGCTGATCGGCCGCGGCTATTACTGCGGCGGGAGAAGCTACGGCGGCAGGGAACAGCCGGACGGTGAGTTTGGCCCGGCCACGACGGTGGCAGTCAAAGATCTGCAACTGGCCGCAGCGCTCAGCCAGGACGGCGTGGTCGGATCGGACACATGGTCCGCGCTGATCACATCTTAAGAGAGGAGCAGTGGCTTATGGATAGTCACGTCATCAGCATGATTTTACAGATCTGCAGCTTGATCACATCTCTGGCGGCCGCAGCCGCGATCATCCTGAAACCGATCAGAGAAAAACTATTCGGGACCAAAAGCATCGAGGAAGGCCAGAGGTGTATGCTCCGCGCCGAAATGCTTGCGATCTATTACGAGGGCAAGGACAACGGCGATAAGATACGTCAGTACAAATTCGAGAACTTTGTGCTGATGTATGCGGCCTACAAGGCCCTCGGCGGAAACAGCTTTATTGACAAAATCAAACGCGAAGTCGAAAAGATGGAGGTCATCACATGAATCTCATGAATTTCATGAACCAGTACATCAACCAGATCATCCTTGCCCTGATTCTCGCCCTGGCGGCCTTCCTGGGCGCTCAGTTGAAGAATCTCTACAAGAAGTACGTCAACACGGAGATCAAGCAGGCAATCTGCAGGGACACCGTGCGCTACATTGAGCAGGTCTACAAGGATATCCATGGCCCCGAGAAGCTCGCCCAAGCGATGGCCAAGGCCTCGGAGCTCCTCCAGGGCTACGGCATCACGATCTCCGAGTCCGAACTGGTAACCATGCTCGAAGCTGCCGTCAATGAATTTAACAATGCCTTTGCGAAAGATTACTCCCAGGGGCAGCATCTTCCCGGCGTGCCGGCTTTTGGCCCTGCCGTCGAGGATCCGGATCCGGTTCCGGCTCCGTCGGTATCCGAGATCATCGCCGACATGAAAGACATCGATTAATACCCTTTAGGGGTAATCCGGGGGTATAAACTTTTTCGACAGAACTTTCGACAAAGAAAAACCACCTAAATCCGAAGATTTAGGTGGTTTTTGGTCGGAGTGCGGAGATTTGAACTCCGGGCCTCTTGGTCCCGAAGCACCCGACCATCAGAAAACATTCACCTGACAAAGGCCTCGTATTTACTTGGAGACCCCCAGTAAATACGGGGCTTTTCACGTTATCAGGGCCAAACTCAAAGCAGGACAAAACAGGACAAACCTGTTCAAAATCAAGGGGTAAAAATGCGCTATTCTGAGCCTTTAGGGGTACGCTCGGGGGTAGACTCCGGAGGCTCAAACGTGCTGCGCACATCGTCGATCAGATCCTCGGGAGTGTGCTCCATGAGGGCGGTGTAGATCTGCAGCGTGATGGCCGGGTCGGAGTGCCCGGCCAGATACTGGACGCGCTTCAGCGGCACGCGGTTCATCACGAGGCGGGTGATGTAAGTGTGCCGGAGCAGGTGCGGCGTCACCGGGAAGTCGACCGTGATGACGATCTTCCGGTTCCGGACCTTCTCGCCCAGGGCGCGGCCTGACTCGGTGCTGCGCACGGTGATCGCGTTCCACTGGCTGCGGAAGGCAGAATAGGACAGGGGAGAGCCATCGGCCCGATGGATGACCGGCAGCTTCCGCTTCTTCTGATCCGCGGTCAGACGGTCCCATTCCTGCTGCAGCCGGTCATGCAGCTGGGCCGGGATCGGGATCGTCCTCCAGCCGGCGTCCGTCTTTGGCAGCGGCTTAATCGTCGGCTGGGAGTTATCCTCGAAGATGCAGACCTGCCGGACATCGATGTGCGGCGCATCCCCATCCAGGTGGACGCGGTTCCAGTTCAGACCGAGGATCTCTTCCCGGCGCATCCCGGTGTACAGCGCCAGCATCACAAAGAGCTCGACCGGCAGTCCGCGCACGGTCTCCAGGAGGACTGCTTCCTGCTCTTTGGTGAGGGCGTCTTTCTTCGCCGGCTTCCTGCCTCCGGCCTTCAGCTTCCTGGCCGGGTTCTTCTGGATGACGTCAGCTTCCTCGGCAGCGTCGAAGATCTGCTTGATCGTGCTGACGAGGCTCTTTTGGTAGCTGCGGCTCTTCCCGGCCACGGTGGCCATGATCTCGGCGAGGTCGTCGGAGGTGATCTCGCGCATCTCTTTCTGACCGATCAGCGGGCAGATGACGTTATTGATGTAACGCCGGTTATCCGCCTGCCAGCTTTTGCTCATCGTGGGGCTCTTCCTGGCATACCAGCCGGCCGCGTACCGGTAGAAGTAGACGCAGGTCTTTTCCTTCTGCTCGGCCTCATAGGCCGCCGTCAGCTCCTTCTTCAGCTCCTCGACCTTCTGATCTCTCTCTTCTTGGGTCTTGCCATAGACGTCAACATAGCCGGAGCCGTCCGGCTTTTTTACGCGCTTGCGGTAGTATTTTCCCTGGTACCGGGTTTCTGATCGTTTCGGCATAATCAGGCCGCCTTTGCCACAAAAACGATGGTACCGGCGCGAGAGCCCTTCCACCAGTCCGTCTGCAGCCGGATCTCCAGCCGCTGCCATTGCGACGGCAGCTCATAGCCGATGATCCCGCGGAGCTTCCTGCCGGGCACGATAGTGCCGGTCAGATTGCTGCGGCCCTGCCGGTCGCCGAGCTCTGCGCCCATGCTCTCCTGGACAAGGTAGCCGTCACAGTAAGCATCCGAGCCGAAGACGCTGCTGATATTAATATCCGAGGAAGAGTTGTTCTCGACGGTGAACTCTGCGATCGCGAAGATCTTATTGACTTCCGGCTTCCAGAGGTCTGTCCCCATCGTTTCGTTAATGCCGTGGAATGTAACGGTGACGCCATCGAGATCCACGGTGTCACCGGGGCCGAAGATCTCCTCCGACACCTTTGAGGCGCTCCCAGCTCCCTGCCGGCTGCTTCCGATCCTGGTGGGCGTGCCGGGCGTTCCGCCGAGACCATTGCAGGCAACCGCAAGGCCGATAATCACCAGAAGCCAGCCGAGCCACGAATGCTTCTTCTTCATGCTTATCTCCTCTTAGTGATTTATCACTAACGCTTAAATATAATCAGGAGCCCGTCTTCTGCTCGGCCGCCTGCCGGTATGGGGCCATCAGGCCGTCAACCGCACGGCGGATCTCGAGGGGAAGGGCGTGATAGGTCTGCAGCAGCTGAGCGTCCGCATCTGTCACGGCAGAATATGGGACATCGCTGCGGCCGATCAAGTAGTCGGCAGTGCAACCAAAGATATCACAGAGCGCGACGATATCATCCGCGTCGATCGCATGCTGCTCCAGCTCATAACGGGATATAACACTCTTCACTGTGTTCATTTTCTCAGCAAGATCCTGTTGCCGCCAGCCTCTTGCCTGCCTCAACTCTCTGATCCTGTTCATAAAATGCCTCTTTGTCTATAGTTGTTCAAATTATACAATAGACCATTCTTTTTTTGTAGCAAAGTTCCCAAATCAGCGACAGCAAAGCAAAATATTCTTGACAATTCCCGAAGCGGGGACTAATTTATTATTACGGTCCCCGAAACGGGAACTGAAAAAGAAGCACAGAAAGGACCAAGACCATGACCAACAACAGAAGAAAGGACCACCCGACGCCCTCCGAGACCACGGAGGGCAAAGCCAACGACGCCCGGATCAGGGCGCAGGAAGCCGCCAGGAAGACGGCGGAGATCCGCAGCCGGCAGCGCAGTCTGACCAACGCCCTGCTCTGCTGCATGATCTGAAGGAGGTGCGCATGAGCCTATACGCAGACGGAACACCATTCACGCCAGAGACCGGCAAGAGCTACCGAAATACCAACGGCACGACCTACCGCTGCGTCGCCGGCATGGAGGACGGCGACACCTACGCCACAAACTGCGCCTGGATGGTCTCGCCGGCCGGGTGGGCCTTCAAGGCCATGAACTGCATGAGGTACCCGGACGGGAGCATCGACTGGGGTCACAGCCTGTACGGGCATTTTATCCACGGAGGATCAGAAGCATGACAAAGAAACAACTCGACCAGCTGGCCAAGGGCCTGCGGTTCTGCGCCGGATCAAAGGAACCCTGCCACAGCTGCCCGTACTTCGGCGAGCTGGATCCGTTCGACTGTCAATCTCAGGTTATGTACCAGGCCACGGAGATCATCGAAGGGCTGGCAAAGGAGGAAGCAGCGTCTTGAAGAACACCCTGGCAGATCTTAACAACTACCTCTTTGAATCCCTGGAGCGCATCCTGGATGACAACATCACAGCGGATCAGCTGGACATTGAGATCAAGCGCAGCGAGGCCGTCACCTCAGTGGCCCGGACGATCATCTCAAACAGCAGTCTCGCCCTCAGCGCCATGAAGCACGCGGAGGAGTACAACATCGGAAACGTGCAGGAGCGCAGAAAGCTCCCGGCCATGCTCGACTCCGGCGATGCATAGGACGCCGGAGGAGATCCGGGCCTACATCACTGAGATCCACAAGGGCAGGTCCCGGAAAGAGATCGCCGAGATGGTCAACGAAAAGTTCGGCACCGACTACGACGTCCGGCAGATTAAGAACCTGCTGCAGAAGTGGGGACTGAAGACCGGCGCGAGGAAGGGCTTCACGCCCGGCCAGGGCACGAAGCTCTTCCCGAAAGAGGTGATGGACTTCATCCGGGAGAACGCTGCGGGCACCCTGACGCCGGAGATGGCCAGGCTGGTCAATGAGAAATTCGGTACCAGCTACACCCAGCAGCAGATGCGGTCCTTCTTCAGCAACCATCACGTCTGCAACGGCGTCAAGTGCGAGTTCGTCCGAGGGCATGAGCCCTTCAACAAAGGCCGGAAGGGGGTCTGTGCTCCCGGCTGTGAAAAGACCTGGTTCGTGCGCGGCCAGGTGCCGAAGAACCTGAAGCCGATCGGCTACGAGCGCATCACCAAAGACGGCTACACCGAGGTCAAGATCCGGGAGAAGGATCCGGACAACCCGAAGCAGAAGAACTTCGTCCTCAAGCACCGGCTGATCTGGGAGCAGCTGCACGGCCCGATCCCGAAGGGGCACATCGTGGTCTTCCGGGACGGGAACAAGCGGAACTTCGCCCCGGACAACCTCGCCCTGATCTCCATGCGGCAGAACGCGGTGCTCAATCACAGCCACCTGCGGCAGACAGATCCGGAGCTCTTCGAGACCTCGGCGATCCTGGCCGACCTGATCAGCGCGACGAACAAGAGGCGGAAGGGACAGAAACAGGATTAATCAGCCCCGCGGGAGGCTTAAATCCCGCACCATATGGGCACCGCGGCGACCGGACGGGATCCGGGCAGGTTCGACTCCTGCGTGCCCACCACATGAGCGAGGCGGTCCAGATCGGGGGAAGCACGGCCCCGATCGGCCGGATCAGCACCGGCGTCGCTCACCACACTGCAGCCAGACCAAAGTGGGCCGGGGATCCCAACCGGGCCCGAGCGTTTAAGCCACACGCCGGGACCCAACCGGGGCACGAGCACGAGCTGGCTGGCTGCAGTTCCCACAGATCACGCGGTCGCAGATTCCGGAATTTATCTTCACGGCGAGAAGGAACGTACCGGACGGCGGTGGGAGCCGCGTGATCTGACCAGGCGGCCACGGCATACACTCGCGCAGCAGCTGCGGAGGGCCGCCCATCCTTAAGGGCTCAGGTCCGGCGAAGAGCTCTCCGGCGGCGGGGTTTCGGGCTGTTCCTCGACCGTGCGGTCGCGTGCATCCGCAATACCGGGCCACGTCTCCATTATAGCGGGATCCCGCCTTTTAAGCCACGAGGCGGGCCCGCGGGAGATGTTAAAAAAGCCGCACCAGAGGTGCGGACGGAGGGAAGCATATGAAAGAGTTAACCTGCAAGCATTGTGGCGAGTCTTTTCACCCGACCGCCCTCATGCACTACATCGCGAGAGAATCCGGACAGAAGGGCATCGTCGCCGTCTTCGGATCTTACCCGGAGGAGAAATGGTACGACGCTTTCGACTGCCCAAACTGCGGCACGCAGATCATCGTCGGAGACAGAATGAGGAAGGTGGAACCCGAATGGAAAGAACAATGTACGCCCGACACCGAAACGCTGCCGGCCTTACCCAGGAGAAGGCCGCGGAGCTCCTCGGTTGTGCTGTCCGCACGGTCCAGGCATATGAAAGCGGAGAAATCATTCCTCCTGACTATGTAGTCGCCCTGATGTGCGATGTCTACCCGGCGCCGATGCTGGCGCTGGAGCACCTGCGGGCCTCGTCCAGCATGGGGCGCGCCCTGATCCCGGAGGTCACGCGGCTGCCGCTGGCCCAGGCCGCCTGCCAGCTGATCTGCCAGATCCAGGACTTTACCAGCAAGCGACGCCCGGAGGATCTGATCCGAATCAGCAGCAACGGCAGGGTGGACGAGGACGGAGAGACGGAGACCTTCCAGGAAATCACGCAGGAACTGGAAGGCATCGTGCAGGCGTCGATCCAGCTGCGCTACGCAGAAGGGACCGGCCTGCCGACAGACACGGCATACTGACAGAGAGGAGAAGCACATGGACCTGATCAAGAAGAGCGAGGCCTGCACGATGCTGGCGATCAGCATGAACACCCTGGACAAGCTGATCCGCAGCGGGAAGCTGCCGGCCTATCGGGTGACCGAGACTTCTGTGCGCCTGGCGCGCGAGGATGTGGCGGCATATCTGGAGTCGCGCCGGATCCAGCCGCCACCGCCGCCGGTGATCCGGAGGCGGAAGCCAGCGCCGGCCGCGCCGAAGTGCGAATACTATCCAGGGATGAAGGTGGTGTGATGACAGGAGTGAAAGAGAAAAAGGCCAGATTCCTCGTCGGGCTGAAGCCGCGCCGGAAGGCCGCAAAACTCACCCAGACAGATCTCGCGCTCATCCTCGGCACGAACAAGGAAAGCGTCCGGGCCTGGGAGATCGGTCTGTACTGGCCGTCGGCGAAGGTGCTGCCGGAGATGGCCAGGGCGCTGAGCTGCACGATCGAGGAGCTCTACCAGGAGCCGGAGGTGCAGGACGATGGGACGGCATAAAAAAAGCCCTCCGAAGGGACCAGCTCCGGAGGGAACGAAGACAGTGAAGTCTTCGCAAGCACATCAGGTATCATATCAGAAATTTTCAAGTTGTCAAGAGAGGGGGCGGCGCAAAATCGATCAGAACGACATCCATAAACCAGGATACTGGGCTGTGCTGCCCGCGTCGGTTCGCTATGACCACAAACTCCCGGCGGCAGCCAAGCTGCTCTACGCGGAGATCAGCAGCCTCGCGGAGGCGACCGGCTACTGCTTCGCCAGCAACGATTACTTCATGAGCCTTTACGCCATGAGCGAGCGCACGCTGCAGCGGCATCTCAAATCCCTGGAAGCCGGCGGGCACATCTCCATCGTCGACGGTGACGGCGGAGCCGGCCGGCGGAAGATCTACGCAGGCGCGAACCCACTCAGGGAGAACCCCGCCAAAAATGACGGGGTTGACGCGGGAACCCCGTCAAAAATGTCGCCGAACCCCGTCAAAAATGTCGCCCCTACTTTGTATAACAAGAATAATAACAATACCCCCCAAAGCCCCCCAGGGGGCGAGGGCGTTCCGAAAGCGCGAAAGCGCAGACGGTCGGAGCCGAAGGAGCAGCCGGACTGGAAGCCGGCGCGGTTCAATGGCTTCTGGAATTTCTACCCCGTGCATAAGAGCAAACAGAGCGCGATCCGCGCTTGGGACGAGCTCAAACCCTCAGATGAGTTAATCGCCGAAATCGGCAAGGCCCTGAGGAGGCAGAAGACGGAGGACGAATGGTCCAGAGGCATCGGGATCCCCTACGCGGCGACCTATCTGCGGCAGGAGCGCTGGAAGGACGAGCCTGACCGCGGTCCGATCGCGGATCCGGACGAGGGTGAGGAGGATCTGCCGGTATGGACGACGTAAGCAGCACCCAGACGGGCGGAGCGAAAGTGCGCAGCCTGGACGCGGAGACCGCGGTGATCGGCTCGCTGATGATCGATGCCGATAATGTGGCGGGGATTGTCTTCCACCGGCTGCGGCCGGAGGACTTCGGAAACCCGGAGCGCCGGACCATCTTCAAGGCAGCGCAGAAGCTATGGCTGGAACAGCGGCCGCTGGATCCGGTGACCGTGCTCTCCGAGGCCGGCAAGGATTACGAGCAGCTGGTCACCAGCTGCATGATGGTGACGCCGACCGCGACCAACATCGAGGCCTACGCCGAGATCGTCGCGACCGAGGCGCAGCTGAGGAAGCTGCGGGATGTTGGGATGCGGATGACGATGCACTGCGACGATCTGGAGACGGCGAAGAAGCTGCTCTCCGAGGCCGAGGGCCTGCTGTCCTCCCAGCGGAAGGACCGCAGCCGTACATACCGCGAGATGCTCGACGACTTCCTGGCCCGCCAGAACGACACGAAACCCCTGGATTATATCGACTGGGGCATCGATGAGCTGAACCGGAACGTCAAGATCTCCCAGGGGCGCTTCGTGATCATCGGCGCTCAGAGCTCCGTCGGCAAGACGGCTCTGGCGCTGCAGCTGGCCTATAACATCGGCAAGTCCGGCAAGCGGGTGGGCTTCTTCTCATACGAGACCAGCCTGGAGGACGCCGAGGACCGGCTTTTCGCCAACACGGCCGGCGTGGACATGGCCCGGACGAAGACAAAGAACCTCAACTACATGGACATCGAGGAGCTGATCCGCGAGGGCGACTATGCCGACCGCGTCAATCTGACCGTGGAGGATTCCGGATCCTGGACGATCGACGACCTGCGGGCGATCACGCTGGCCAAGCGCTACGAGGTCATCTTCATCGACTACGTCCAGATCATTCCGGGCGACCCACGGAAGCCGCGCTGGGAAGTCGTGACGGAGACGTCCATGGCCCTGCACCGGATGGCCCAGAACCTGGGCGTCACGGTGATCGCGCTGAGCCAGGTTACCGCGCCGGAAAAGGACAGCAAAGGCAGACGCCGGGCGCTGACCAAGGAAGATCTGCGCGAGGCCCAGCAGCTGGGCAATGACGCCGAGGCGGTCCTGCTCATGGATCTGACGGTCCTCGGCAACTATGATTCGGAGCGCGAGCTGCGAATCGACAAGAACAAGGACGGCGGCCGGGGCAAGATCTATCTCAAATTCGACCCCGCCCACATGCGCTTCACGCCTTGCGAGAAACCGGAACACCTGAAGAAAAAGGAGTTCCGCGAGGAGATGGCCCGCGTGGCCAAGGAAAACAGGGAGCAGCGGAAGGCCGAGCTCACCCAGATGGGCTTTGAAGATCTCGGCCGCGGCAAGGGCTCCGAGATCCCATTCTGAGGAGGTGAGAACGTGATCGAGATCGGAGACGCTTACACTTTCGAGCCGTCGTGTGCGCTTTTCGCCGAAACGCCGGTCAAGCCGCTGGTGCGCAACGCATCCCGGGTGACGGTGGTCGGCGAGGTCGACTTCGTCCACTACGCGCATGGCTGGTTCCGCGTCCGGTACCGGCTGCCGGGGATCCCGAATGATCAGCACGAGTGCTTCCGGATTCCGACGACGGCGCCGGCCACAGAGCCGATCAAGTACGGCTTCCGGCACGGAGATCCCAGGCGCGGCAGCTACGACACCAGGTATAATAACTGAATTTACGACAGGAGGTAACGCAAGCACATGAAGACCTTAGCGATTATGAACCTTAAGGGCGGGACAGGAAAGACCGTCACGGCCATCAATGTGGCCGCGATCCTCGCCCAAGACTACGGCCAGCGCGTTCTGCTGGTCGATGCAGACAGCCAGTGCAACCTGACCGAGTTTATGGCAAAGGCCAAGCTCCCCGACGACGAAGTGCCTGGCAGCTTCGCCTCACTGCTCCGGCGGACCGGAGTGGTCGACATCCCGACCAAATGCGACAACATCAGCCTGATCCCCGCGGATCCGACGCTCATGGCGCTGGATGTGACGTCTGCCGGCAACGGCACGGCAGACCGGGAAGCGTTGAAGCGATTTCTCAGGGACGCGGATGATCTCTTCGGCTGGACGGTCATCGACTGCCCGCCCGCTTTCACGGCCGGCGCGATGGCGGCGCTGATCGCGGCCGATCAGGTGCTGATCCCGATGAAGGTGGACGCCTTCAGCATCCGGGGCATGAAGAACATCATGGAACAGATCCGGAACATGAAGCACATCAACCGGGATCTGACAGTCGCAGGCGTGCTGCCGACCATGGTCTATCCCTCCGAGCTGCAGAGAGCAGCCGAGGCGGATCTCAGGGCGAACATGGAGGCGGCCGGAATCCATACGTTCCGGCATATCCGGCGCAGCCCGGTTATGGACCGCATGACCTTCGCGCAGGAGCCGCTGATTGCCTACAGCCCGAAGAGCAAGGCCCTCCACGACTACAAGGTTCTCGTCCGGGATCTGGTTGGGGCGGAGCCGGAAGGGAGTGTGCAGTAATGGCCTTTGACATCACCAGCGTCCTGAAAGATGTGCCCAATCCGGACACCGAGACGGAGCAAATCGAGTACATCGATCTTGACCTGATCGATCCGGACCCGGACAACTTCTACAGCCTGGAAGGCCTCGACGATCTTGCGGCCAACATCGAGCTGATCGGACTGCAGCAGCCGCTGCGCGTCCGGACCGGGGAGGCGGGCCATGTGATCGTCGTCTCCGGCCACCGGCGCCGCGCCGCCTGCCTGATGCTGCGGGACGGCGGGAATGAGAAATTCCGACGGGTGGCCTGCATCCGGGAGCAGGGAGAGGTCAGCGAAGCCATGAGAGAGCTCCGCCTGATCTACGCCAACGCCTCCACCCGCGTGATGGGGGCCGCGGAGCTCTCCAAGCAGGCCGAGCGTGTGGAGATGCTGCTGTACAAGCTCAAGGAAGAGGGGACGGAGTTCCCCGGCCGGATGCGCGACCATGTGGCGCAGGCCTGCCAGGTGAGCAAGTCCAAGCTCAGCCGGCTGCACGCGATCCGGAGCAACATGGCGCCGGATCTGCTGAGCAGCTGCTTCGACGGAGGTCTCATGGCCGAGTCCGTCGCCTATGAGCTGAGCAAGCACGAGATTGACACCCAGCGGTGGATTGTGGACACCTACAAGGCCACGCACCCGAACCGCAAAATCAGCGACATGCAGGAGTGGTGGGCGAAGGACTTCGCCTCCTGCGCGTCGAAAATGGCAGAGCTGCACTGCCGGCAGATCGCCGGAGGCGGGGAGTGCATCCACCAGCGTGAGCATGTGGAGCACATCTGGCGCCGGGGTTATGAAGGCTGGGAAGGCTGTGTCAGCTCCTCCGAGGGGCGCGAGCCGATCTGCTGCGCAGACTGTGAGAGCCTGGCAAGCTGCTCCATCAGCTGCCCGCGGTGTGAGCGAAAGAAGACAAAGCTCAAGGAAGATCTGAAGGCGCAGCGCCAGTCAGAGCGCGAGACCAAAAAGGCTGAGGAGCTTCGCAGGAAAGATGAGGAGGAGCTGGAAGAGTCTCAGGCGGCGCTGTACTGGGCCCGTCTCGGCGGGGCGCTGATTGACGCCGGCATGAGTTTCGACGAGCTGCAGCGCAAGCTCGCAGGTAAGGACAGCTACAGAGACGACCATCTTCTGCAGACCTACAGCCTCAGCAGACAGGATGCTGAAAATCTTCTCGCCGGGCGCCCTGCGAAAAACGACAATGTTGAAGTCCCGGTGCCCTTCCATTGGGATCAGGGTCCGAAGGAGATGCGGCAGATGGCCATGATGGGCGATCTGCTCGGGGTGAGCCTCGACTACCTCTTCATGAGGACGGATGACCCGAAGGGCGGCACGACGCCGCAGTGGTCGACCGGAGCCCCGACGGTGAAGGGCGTCTACTCCGTACGGATCGGCGTCGGGAAAGAGGAGACGCCGCAGGCCACGCGCTACGGGACAATGGAATGGGACGGCAGCCACTTCGTCACGATCGGCACGGGCGTGCCGGTCAGGGCAGGGGAGACCGTCTTCAGATGGTACAAACTCCCGGAGGTGTGAGAGATGGGAAAAATCATAAACTTACCTCGCGGAAGGCACTTTGACATCGAGCAGATCCCGGAGAATCTGGAAGAGCTTATCGGCCATGATTTCCGCGAGTTCACCGCCGGCACGGCCAGAGAGTACACCTTCGAGGATAAGCTCTACTACATCGACCTCATGGCGGAAAGACTCCATGGTGAGCCAGGCTCTGCGAACATTGCAAACAGACTCTGCATTGACATGTTTAAGTATAACCTCGAAGAGACAAACCACTTTACAGATCCGGATGAGTTCCTCGACAGCGGTTTCCCCGAGGCCTGTGTGGACGCAGGAAAGAAAAGCCAGCAACTCTACAGCCACCACTTCGGAAGATCGATGCACGAGAACGAAGAGATCATGAGGGTTATGGTGCGCGTGATTACCACGGTCATGCTGTGGGATCCGGAGAAGCCGCAGAAAGATGACAAGTACATCAGCCGCGAGGACTTGGCCAGATGGCTGAAGGAAAGGAGCAAAGAATTTGACCTTGGAGATGTCGCACCAGTCGGCTGGACATTGCTCGGCCTCATCAACGAACTGGACCAGGCCCCCTTTAAAGAAATACCAAATGACGCAGGTTAAGAAGCACCCGCCGATTGAGGTCGGGCCCTTGGGTAAAGACAGCTGCAGGTTCTGTGAGCTGGTGCAGGGGATAAAAGAGTTGCACCGGGATTGTAATACAAGCCTGAAGCTCCGCGGCCGTCGCCCGATAAGAAACAAGTTCGGAGCTGCCCTGGTCGACCGGACCTTCGGAGGCCGAGCGATCTACCCCTGCGACGGCCGGTACCGCTTCCGGCTTAACTACTGCCCGGAGTGCGGGCGCAGCCTGAAGAAAGGAAAACAGTAAACCGACCACTCAAGAAAGGAGCACACAGGACCATGAGTATTTACGACAAGAGGATCCAGAGGGATGAGCTCAGTGAAAAGCTCGTCTTCCTCACGATCGAGCAGAGAGACCGCGTGCTGGACGCTCTGGACGCGGTGAATGAGAGATTCGACATCACCAGGGCGAAGCTGCCCGAAGGGGCCAACGGCAAAGACTCCATGCAGCTGCTGCAGTTCTTCCTCGACGCAAAGAAGGTGCAGGGCTGCTCGCAGGAGACCATCTCGCATTACAAGTACGTCCTGCTTCAGATGCTTGATCAGATGGACATGCCCTTCGTAGATATGACAACCCACGACATCATGGCTTATTTCACGCGGCAGGAAGAGGACTTCGGCCTCTGTGCAAAGACGCGGGCAGGCCACCGCACCGTCTACAACTCATTCTTCACCTGGCTGGCGACCGAAGAGTTTATCCCGAAGAATCCGATGCTACGGGTCCCGACGATCAAAGTGCCGAAAGAGGTCAAAACTCCGTACAGCAAGGTCGACGTGGCCAGGCTGGAGGGTGCCGCATGGGATCCGGACAACAGCAGGGATCTGGCGATCATCCACTTCCTGCGGTCCACAGCCTGCAGAATCAGCGAGATGTGCCGGATCAACATCGATGACATTGACATGATAAAGCGGCGTGTGAAGGTTTACGGCAAAGGCGCCAAGGAGCGCTATGTGCACTTTGACGAAGAGACAGAGCTCTACCTGAAGGCCTATCTGGCGGAACGCGAAGACGACGATCCTGCGCTCTTCATCGGAAGGCTGGGAAGGCTGACACCGGGCGGCGTGCGCGCCATGCTGAAGCGGGTGGCTAAGCGGGCCGGCGTCAAGAATGTGCACCCGCACAAGTTCCGCCGGACGCAGGCCACCGACCTGCTGCGGAAGGGGATGCCGCTGGAAAAGGTCTCGAGGCTGCTCGGTCACACCAAACTTGATACCACAATGACCTACATCTATCTCGATGATGAGGACATCGCGGCAGACTATAAGAAGTACGCATGACAGATGATAAAAGGGTATTACGCAAGAATCGCCGCCTTCCTGTCTGAATATGTGCGGCTGCCCGGCGGGGACCCAGTCCCGCCGGACGTCGCCCTGATCGCGGACGCCATCCGGTACCTGATCAGCAGCGGCGTATTCACAAAAGAAAGCATGAAGCTGGAAGCATTAAGATCTTACGATGTGATAATCCGGGAAGATCTCTTCCCGGTGGAGGCAAGAAGATGATGGAAACAAAAGGCACGCCGGGCAGACCGGCGAAGGTACACTTCCCGATCCGGCGGACTCTGGTGGTGGGAGGCATCGACTTCCCGAAGACCATGAACGAAAACACCACCGTCTCCTGCCTGCGCTGCGGGAAAGACTTCCTGGTGAACGGAGACACCGCGTACCGGACCAGGCAGAACAAGCTCGACGACATGCCATACATACGATGCCCGAATTGCGGCTACAGAGCTGCCGTGCTTTATTACTTCGATCGGGTGGTCGTCAAGAAGGGAGAAAAGTGATGTTTATCAGAGTTGACAATGTCCTGATTAATTTGGACGAAGTTCACACGGCAATCCTGGACAATTCCCTCCAGGACAGCTTGCCCATCCTGAAGCTCCAGATGCGAGGCGGGATCCGCACGACCGTCGGCCACGGCGCGGATCCGGAAGTGGTCTTCGATGTGATGGTGGCTGCGCTGGCGGAGGCCGGCCAGCTTTACACTCCGGCAGAGCCGGATCCGCCGATCGAGATGAGCGATCTGGAGCTCGGCTTCCTGATGCAGGCAGACGAAGAAGGGTATAAATACATCGCCAGGGATCGCAACGGCCAGCTTTTCGCCTACAAGGATGAACCACATAAAGACGGACCGGAGTGGATGACCTACGCCCCAGCCGCGGAGCCTGAGCGCATGTGCGACGAGCTTTTTGACTTTATCGACTTCGACGATGCCGAGCCGACCAAGATCGCGGAGCTGCTTGGTCGCTGATCAAGATCTTGTGGCCGACATCGATGTCGGCCACAAAAGCCAAAAATCCTCCGGTTGAAAAATCCGGTTACAAGTCTTATTTTAGAATTAAGGACGAGAGCCTTCAGGGCCACGGTCTACACACCGAAAGGAGTTTGACCGTGGCCAAAACATTGAAGAGGATCGATGCCGGCGGCATCAAGGTGGATGTGCTGACCTACCGGCGCAGCCGATATGACACGCCGGATCAGAGGGCCGCAAAACAGAAGGCCAGCTCAGCTGCTCAGCGCCGGATGAATCAGATCTACAGCTATCAGAAGCTGGAGCTCGTCCTGGCGATGAACTACCCAACCGCAGGCAGCGGGCTGGTGGTCACGCTTACTTACGACGATGCGCACATGCCGAAGGACCGGCCAACAGCGCAGGCGAGGTTAAAATATTTCCTGCAGAAGCTCAGGAAGGCGAGAAAAGCAGCGGGGCTGCCGGAGCCGGTCGTGGTCAGCGCTCCGGAGATCCTGACATCAGTCTCCGGACGATGGCACCACCACATCGTCATCGATAACACCGGGAACGATCTGGACATGCTGCGCAGCTGCTGGATCTACGGCAATGACGTCCAGGCAAAGAAGCTCAGGGTCGATGAGGAAAAGAACCACGAGACCCTTGCAAGGTATATGTCCAAAGAGCTGCGGGAGTGCCAAGAGTATGAGAGCCGGCCGGGGCTGCACAGCTGGAGCTGCACGCGCAATGCCAAGCGGCCGGAGGTCGACACCATCACGGTGGATGACGACTATGAGATCGCAGCACCCGAAGGCAGCACGGTCCTGATGGACTACAAGGATCCCGACAATCCATTCTCTTCGCACATTATTAAGTATCGTTTCGACGGTGCCCGGATCGGGCACAAGGCACCCAGGGCGCGCAGGCGCAGACGGCAGCGGTGCTGAGCTTTTTATTAATTTTTCTGACTTGAAATCTATGTTAACAATAGGGAAAATTCGGCGTGAGGGGTTGAAACTATGCGAGAATCTGGTAGAATAAACACGAGCCCGGACGGGTGGATCAGCTGCCCGATCTGTGGTTACAACCGGCTGAAGAAACGCCGGCCGGATGAGTCGGCAGAGCTTGTCTACATCCACTGCCGACGATGCAAAAACGACATACCACTGACGCTTAAACAGGGCCAGAGCTTTGAGAGCCAGAGCCAGCGAACCGCACCATGATGTGCGACCGCTGGCTCTGGCTTTTTGTTTTTCCCTCGGAGGTGAGCTGATGGCACAGAAGCCACTGAGACCATGCCGACATCCAGGCTGCACCGTGCTCACGCGCGACGGCTACTGTGACCGGCACCGGCCGACGCACAAGCGCCGGATCAGCGCAGAGTACCACAGCTGGTACAACCATCCGGTCTGGACCAAGCACATAAGGCCAGAGCACCTGCTGCAGGAACCGTTCTGCAGAGAGTGTGCCAAAGCAGGGAAGAGGACCTGGGCGACAGTAGTCGACCACATCCAGCCGCACCGCGGAGACTGGCAGCGCTTCACAGATCCGACCAACCTGCAGAGCCTGTGCAAGTATCACCACGACCAGAAGACGGCCATGGAGATGGCCAGAGACCGGAGGGAACAGCGATCAAAATGACAGCGATTTCCTCCCGCCCCGGCGCGCAGCGCGCTCCCCGGCGCGGGCGCGCACCCAGGCAGGCGCGGCGCATCACCTGAGCGCGCGGGCGCGCGGTCCAGAGGTGGCGACCCCTCCCCGGGGGTCGAAAAGTTTCGACCGGGCTGCCCCTGTGC
>Ga0326511_10000408_pt1 | contig 37222 bp, 56 predicted proteins | sample 0_2496_0518_D_FD_203701 | JGI IMG/M metagenome (GOLD analysis project Ga0326511, IMG submission 203701) | Bovine rumen microbial communities from UC Davis, California, United States - 0_2496_0518 | ecosystem: Host-associated > Mammals > Digestive system > Stomach > Rumen | place: USA...
AGAGAGCCTGCAAGACTTTGCCGCCGTCAATCGGCTTGCGCAGGCTATGGAACAGGGCGCAAGCGAGGCGGAAGTGCATCGGCTGCTTGCGGAAGCGCAAACGGAACTTGGGCAGACCGTGAGTCTGTATGTTTCCGAGAAGCGCAAGAAGGAGTGGTAAGATGGCGAAAATGGAAGACATAAATATAAAAAACATAGAACGAGTTGAAGGGATAGACCCTGAAAGGGTAGGGCAGGCAGTCACTTTCTTCTTATCGCAATTAAAAGGAAAGGTGCCCGAAGGCACAAAGATGGAATTTGAGCTTTACATCGATTCCGTTGGCAAGATGAAATTTGAGATACCTATGCCTAGTGTGCAGACATTAGAAGCGGAAGAAGAAGCGGAGATTTAGGAGGGCAGGCAATGGCGCAGAAAAAGCTTGGCACGGACGGCAAATGTTCGCTCATGGCAAAATGGTGGGCAGGCGTCCCGAAAGAGCAGCGCCCCTTCATCGAGGAGCGGGCGAAGGCTTTCCCCTTCATGCGCCCCTGTCCGAGAAACAAGGGCTGGTGGGTGCGCAAAGAGGATGAATGCGACAACTGCGAATATGCCGTTTTCGCGCCGGAAACTTCGAGTGGAACTTCAACTATTGGCAAGGGCAATGAATAAAAAAAGTGCCGTGCGTTACTACCAATAACGCACGGCGAGGAAAAAAGCCTAGGCGGCTTGCAAAAAGGAGCATGACAGATATGCCGGAAGAAGTCAAGAATAATAACCACGATTTCATACTTTTTGACAGCCAAACGGAATATGTCGACCTTATGACAGATGCGCAGGCTGGGCAGCTTATGAAGGCGCTGTATCATCATAACCGCGGGCTAGAAGTGACTTTCACTGATCCGTTGGTGCAAATGGCTTTCATGGTGCTTTGGCAGTCGATTGAAAATAGCAGGGCGAAGCGTGACAAGCTTCGGGAAAATGCAAGCAAGGGTGGCAATGCCAAAAGAGATAATCAGCAAGCACCTAGCAACGATGTAGCAAATTCTAGCAACGATGTAGCAAATTCTAACAAGCCAGAGCAAGCACCTAGCAACGATGTAGCAAGCACGGAGCAAAATGATGCCCTTAATATAAGTGTAGGTGTAGGTGTATTAAATACCCCCCTATCCCCTAAAGGGGATATCCCCCCACGGGGGGAACAGCCCGCAAAGAAGCGCCGCAAGGAAGAACCGCCGAGGCAAGCCTATGGGCAATTCCAGCAAGTCTTGCTCACGGAAGATGAACACAGCAAGCTTGAAGCAGAGTTCGGCATCAATGGCGCTCAAGACATGATTGACCGTCTGGACGGCTACATTGCCAGCAAGGGCGTGAAGTACAAAAACCACTATGCCACGATTATGAACTGGCACAGGAAGGATGTGAAGGAGGAACAGCAGCAAGCGCAAGTTCCTGCCCTGCCTCAAGGCGTTCCTCGCTTTTCCAACTACGGTCAGCAGGTGAAATGGGATCAGCAGCAGCAGGCGCGGGCATTGCTTGCCGTAGGTGACAAGTACAAAGACAATCCGGAAGACCTTCCGCCGGAGTGGAGGTAAGCGATGTTTACGCATGATGTTCAGGCAATGGCGGTTATTATCACGAAGCTGAACCTTCACTTTCCCCGTTCTGGCGGCTTGCTTGCCGAGCAGATTTTGAACCTTGCGGAAGACTGGGCGGAAGACCTGGCGGAATACCCCATGCCCGTTATCCGGCAGGCAATGAAGCTTTGCCGCCGCGATGAAGGGCGGAAGTTCTTCCCCACGCTGGGAGAGTTCATCGGCTACTGCCGTTGCGCGAATGTGGAGTACAGGCGCTTTTCCCAGCGGCAGATTGAAGCTCCGTCACAGGAAACGATGGCAGACCTGGACGAGCGCAACAGGCTGCACGTTATTGACGGGCTGAAAAGCTTTTATGCAAGCAAGGGCTGGACTACGGAACAGCCAGAGCCTCCGCAAGCTGCGCCTACCGAACCGTCCACGCCTTCCCAGCCTGCCGCCGACCCCACGGCGAACCTCACGCCGGAGCAGATTATCGAGCGGGCGAAGCTGATAGCCTTGCGCGACCTGCGCAAAAAGCGGGCATTCCAGCAAGAGGCGGTGCAATAATGGCAAGCGACAAGATTTGCACATGCCAGATATGCGGGAAGGATTTTTCCGTATCTGCCTATGCCAACCCGAAATACTGCCCTGAATGCAGACTAGAAGCAAAGCGCAGGAAAGACCGTGCGTACAATGCCAGTGAAAATGGCAAGGCGAAGCGGGCAGCAAGTCATGCGCAGTACATAGCCGATGGAAGGGATGCGGCGGCGCATAGAAGATGGCGGGCGTCTCACATGGAGCATGTCCGGGAATACGAACGCGCCCGATACCTCGCAAAACGGGAAGAAGTTCTGGAGCGGCGGCGGCTTCGGTATGCCGCGAAAGTGAACAAGCCCGGTGCAAAGCTGGAATGGGCAAAGGCGACCGGCAAGCTGACCTACTGCGAACGCATGCACGTCACCATGTATCCGCTTCCATGCGGAACAAGGGGCGAGTGCAAGGGCTGCAAGCACTGTCCGGAAGGGGCGGCTTGCGGAAACGACGGGCATTATCGCTGGGATATGGAAAGCATGAACGGCGGAAGGAGTTTTCGATGATAGATACAATCTGCACAGTGGTTTTGGGCGTGACGGCAGGATACATAGCGTTTGTGTATTTTGAGGGCAGAAAATGAGCGTGAAGAGTGAAGCAAAAAAAGCGGCACTTGCCCGCGCACAGAAAAACGCGGTGATGCCCCTGCTTTTGGGGCTGACGGTGGTGCTGGAAATGGCGTGGACGTGCGAAGGCACGACCGAGGGCGGGGAAGAGTATCCCGCGCTTGACCTCTCCCCGGCAGACAAGCGGCGCGTTGTGAAGAAGTGGCAGCAGATCGTGAAGTGGCGGGATGCCGTGGTTGCGCAGGAGCCGTACTACGTCAACATGCTGCATAACAATGCCGCGATACACCGTGACATGCAGGCAAGGCATGAACGCCTGGAGCGGTGCATCAATGCCCATGCGGCAGGCGGAAGAGTGCCGTACAATACAGCGCTTGTCGTGGAAACGCTGGTTATCTCGATGCTGATTGTGGACTGGTACGAGGAACACGACCGCATGGTGACCAAAGAATTTTACTGGTTCGTGACTGCCTTGAACACGTTTGCGGGCTGGACGTGCCCGCCGGATGATCCCGTCGTTTTGCTTGCGAACACGGTTTATTTCGAGGTGCGGGACGCCTTCCTGCAATCGCCGATTTGGAGCCGCATGTATCAGGGCGAGGGACGCTCCGAAACAACGGAGTGGATAGCAAAACACCCCGATGCGGATTTTTCGCGGGCAGCAATGCTGATTTCCCGCAAGTACGAGCCGGAGCGCTGGAAGGCGCGTGTCGTGAGGGCGGCATGAACATTGACGATGTAAAAGCCTTGGCAATGGTGATTGCCCTCTGCATTGCGGCATGGATTGTTCACGATGTTTTGCCGCAATCCCTGCCCGTGGATTTCAGACAGGCGGAATCAGGCGTGAGGATGTGAAGGCGCTTCAATTTGTAGCGGTTGAACTGGTTACAAATTGTAACCGACTGAAAACGTGACGATTCGGCGCAGGTTGAACTATTCGGAAAAACTTAACAGTTGGCAGGATATGGAAATACGCTTCAAGAAACTTCACCCAGATGCCGTGGAGCCGTTCCATGGGAGCAAGATGGCGGCAGGCTATGACCTGACCGCCGTTGACGTGGAATGGGACGATGAAAACAAGGTGCTTGTGTATCACACGGGCATAGCCGTGGAAATTCCCCGTGGCTATGCGGGCTTTTTGCGGGCAAGGTCTAGCATATACAAGAAAACGCTTCTCCTCGTGGATTCAGCTGGCACGATAGACGCCGATTACCGGGGCGAGATTACGGCGAAATTCTGTTTCCGATGGAGCGGGGAGAACACGAAGCCGCGTTTTTACGAGATAGGCGACCGCATTGCGCAGCTTGTGATTGAACCTGTGGAGCATAATATCACGTGGATTGAATCCGACACGCTGTCCGAAACGGAACGCGGAGCCAAGGGCTATGGCAGTTCTGGGAGGTAGCGATGCCTAGGGATAATCCCGTTTATCGTAAGTGCGCTTGGTGTGGAGATTTCTTCTGGACGTTGCGGCTCAATAAGAAATGCTGTTGTGAGGAATGTTCTTTCTTTCACGCAAAAGAAAAGACAAAAGAGAACAAGAAAAAATGGAAGCAGCGCATAAAAGAATTGGCACAAAGATAACGGAAACGCAGCACCAGCAAGCCCTTTATGGCTGGTGGAAAGTCTATGCCAGAGTGCATGGCTATCCTGCCCGCGCGTTTGTTCATATCCCGAATGAAGCCAAGCGCTCCGTCAAGGTCGCCGCCATACTCAAAAGCGAAGGGATGCAGCCTGGCATTCCTGACATTTTCCTTGCCATACCCCGCGCACCTTATGCGGGGCTGTGGATAGAGTTGAAGGCGAAGCAGGGCAAGCCGTCCGATGCGCAAAAGGAGTACATCGGGATTTTGCACGAACAAGGCTATGCCGCGGAAATCTGCTATGGTTGGGATAGTGCAAGGGACGTTATCCAAGCGTATCTGGAGGCGTAGCTTGTGGAGATGCAGCCCGCGCTTTGCGCATATTGCGGCAAAGAGTTCCGCACGACGAATCCGCGCAGATTGTACTGTTCGGACACATGCAGACGTGCTGAACAGAACGAGCGCCGGCGCGATGAGCGGGCGGAGGCTGCCGAGGTCAAGGCGGCTTCCCACTGGGGGCATGACCCCTGGGCGGACATGGAGGCGGACGACGCCTGGGACGGCGTGTGGGCGAACGCCCTGCTGGATCCCGCTCCCATCCTCGACGACGCGCCCTGGGGAGGCGTGCAGCTGGACGTGCCGGAGCGCAAGCCGGAGCCGAAACGCAGGCGCAAAAAGAAAGACCGCCACGCTGGCCAATGCTGGCTGCCGGGTGTGCCGCACTGAATCCGTGGGCTATGCTGGCCAAAACAGTGAGGCGCGCATGGAAGCATCGGAAGCATTTGAAGCCGCATTGCGGTTCTGCCTGAAATGGGAGGGCGGATACGTGAACGACCCGGACGACCCGGGCGGGGAAACAAAATTCGGCATCTCGAAGCGGGCATACCCCCTGCTGGACATCAGAAACCTGACGCGCGAGCAGGCAGCGGCGATTTACCGCCGTGACTACTGGGCCGCGGTGGGGCTGGACAGCGTGGCGGACACGGACGGCAGCGACCGCCCGCTTTTCGCCATCGCCATCTTCGACACGGCGGTCAACCTCGGTCCGCTGAGGGCAAAGAAAATCGCGCAGCAGGCAGCAGGAACGACGCCGGACGGGATATGGGGGCCGCTGACCAAAAAGGCGTTCACCATGCGGGATGACCTGCTGCTGGTGGAGATGCTCTGCTTCTACCGCAGGCAGGCATACCGGGACATTGTGGCAAACAGGCCCGCAAGCGGCAAGTTCCTGAAAGGCTGGCTGCGTAGGGTGGATGAATTGCAAGAATTTGTGAGGGCGTTATGAGCATCATGGAACAAAGATACGGGCTGGAGGCAATGCCTGAGGATACGCTTGTCGGCGAGGGCGTGCGCTTTGAGCGCATACGCCGCATCACCGGCTACCTTGTCGGCACGCTGGACAGGTTCAACAATGGCAAGCTGGCAGAGGTGAAGGACCGCGTCGCACACCTCAAAATTGACTGGGTGGAGAGGCACAAGGCATGACGGATACGCAGTTGGAAGGGCTGACCCGCGCCGCGCTGGAAATCGTGACGCATGACCGCAATGAGCAATACGGCGAACCGGAAGACAGCTTCCGCACCATCGCCGCGCTGTGGACAGGCTATCTTGACGCACGGCAATACAATCCGAATGAGGAGCCGCTGGCGCCGGAGGATGTTGCCCGCATGATGGAGCTCTTGAAAATGGCACGTCGCATGACGGCGGACAATCCGTCCAAGGATTCCTTTGTGGACGCCATTGGATACCTGCTCTGCGAAGCGAAAATGCCCGGAGGGCCTGCGGCGTGACGCCTGTGCTTGCGGCCCTGTTCCGCCCCGGCACCGCGTGGCTGGCAGTCGCCATCATCATGGGCGCCATGCTGGCATACGGGAGCTGGCAGAAAAGCCAGATTTCGACATGGAAGGCGCGGGCGGAAAAGGCAGAGGCGGACAAGCAGGCGATGACCGGCAGGCTGCAAGCCCTGCTGGAGGCAACGAAGGAAATGGAGCGCGCGCTGGATATTGCCACGGCGCGGGCGAGGGCGAAACGGGGGCAGTTTTCGGAGGCGAAGCGGAATGACAAGGTGGCGGAAGCATGGAGCCGCGTTGCTGTGCCTGATTCTGTGCGCGGGGTGCTCGGCAGCAAAAAGCGTAAAAAGCGCAAATGAACTGCCGGAGCTTGCCATGCTTGCCTCCCCGGTTGCGGAACCTGGCATGGACAACGTGGAAACAAATGGCGATTTGGTCGAGCTTCTTCTGGATTACCAGGGAGCCTTGCAAATCTGCAACGGCAAGCTGGACGGCATACGGAAGTTTGCTGGAGGAAGTGGCGATGGAAAAATCGAGTGATTTCTGGACGGGATTGGCGGCGTCGGTACCGTTCCTTGGCACGGCGCTTGCGGGCTGCATTTTGCAGGCGCTCAAGGGACGCTGGATGGGATGGAGGAACTTTACCCTGTCCGCCGCATCGGCGGGCTTCGGCTCCTGGCTTGTCTTCCAGCTTGTGCCAGACGTGCTTTCCCAGGGGCTGGGCGTGATAGCCTGCGGCATGGTGGGCTATTCCGGCGGCAGCCTGGTTGACGTCGCCCTGGCGGCGTTCACGCGCAAGGTTGAAACATTGGACCCCAAGGCCAAGCAGTAAGCGGTTAATCACTATCAAAAGAGGCAGTTTTATGGAAATGCAGATTGAGTATTGGGATATTGACAAACTTATCCCATACAGCAGGAATCCTAGGCGGAATGATGATGCCGTGCCGAAAATGGCAGGGCTGATAAAGGAGTTCGGCTTCAAGGTTCCCGTGGTTATCCGTTCTGATGGCGAAGTTATTGACGGGCATTTGAGGCTCAAGGCGGCGCGGCAGCTTGGCATGAAGAAGGTGCCGGTCGTGCTCGCCGATGAATGGACGCCCGCGCAGGTCAAGGCGTTCAGGCTTGCCGTCAACCGTTCGGCAGAGTGGGCGGAATGGGACGATGAGTTGCTCAAGCTCGAATTGGACGATTTGAAGCTGGAAGATTTCGACCTTGACCTGATAGGCTTTGAAGACGTTGCCCTTGATGATGGCGGCGCGGAAGGATTGACCGACCCTGACGAAGTGCCGGAGATGGACGAAAAAACGACTATATCAAGAAACGGTGATATTTGGCTTTTGGGCAAGCATCGGCTTATGTGCGGCGATAGTACGGATGCCGGGAGCGTGGCGCTGCTTATGGCTGGGGAGAAGGTGGACATGGTGTTTACTGACCCGCCGTATAATGTGGCGATTGGCAGCAAAAACGCCTTTTTGAACAGCGTCCAGCCTTCTGGACGCTGTTGCGATGATATCGCCGGGGATGTCGGATTTTCGGACGAAGAGCTTGGCGAGAAGCTGTGGTATCCGGCTTTTGAAAATATGCGGATGGTCGCCAAGCCTGCCTGCTCCATCTATGTGACCATGCCCCAGGGCGGCACTCACATGATGATGATGATGATGATGATGGGGCGCGCCGGCTGGCAGGTGAAACACGAACTCATGTGGCTCAAAAACGCTCCGACGTTTTCCATGAATCGTCTGGATTATGACTACAAGCATGAACCGATTTGCTACGGATGGAACGAAAGCCATGTTTTTTATGGCAATGGCGAACAAAATAAATCAGTGTGGGAGTTTGATAAGCCGAAAAAATGTGACCTGCATCCCACGATGAAGCCCATTGCCCTTATTGAAAATGCGTTGCTGAATAGTAGCAAGGAACAGGATATTATTCTTGACCTTTTCGGCGGCTCCGGCTCGACCCTGATTGCGTGCGAACAGACGGGCAGGCAATGCCGCATGATGGAGCTTGCCGAGCATTACGTCGATGTCATTATCCGCCGTTGGCAGGACTTCACGGGCAAGGAAGCCACGCTGGAAGGCGACGGCAGGACGTTTGCGCAGATAGCGGAAGAGCGGGGAGGATAAACAATGGCGCGAAAGGACCTTATCCCCGTGACTGAGCGAACCAAAGAAGAAGCAAAGAGAATCAGCCGCAAGGGCGGCATTGCCTCTGGCAAGGCGCGCCGCCGCAAGCGGGACCTGAAAGAAGCGCTGAAAGCCCTGCTCGATACCGAGGTCAAGGGCGACCAGACAGGCACCGAACGCGTTGCTCTGGCATGGTTCACGAAGGCGGCGAACGGCGATTTGACCGCCATAAAGATGGTCCTTGATACGCTCTATCCGAAAGAGCAGAAAATCGACCTGACAAGCTCCGACGGCAGCATGACGCCGCCGAATGAAATCGTTATCAAGCTGGTGAAGCCAAATGGACAAGCTGACTGCTGAAATTCCCGAAGCCTTCGAGGGGCTGCTTGAGCCTCACCGCTACAAGGTGTTTTACGGCGGCCGCGGCGGCGCCAAGTCGCAGACGTTCGCCATTGTTTTGCTGCTCATGGGCATGCAGAAGCCCATCCGCGTGCTCTGCGCGCGCGAGGTGCAGAAGAGCATCAAGGACAGTGTGAAGCGCCTGCTCGACGATGAGATCAGCCGCCTGGGGCTGGGCGGGTTCTACACCAGCCTGGAGGCGGAAATCCGCGGTGCCAACGGCACGCTCTTTGTCTTTTACGGGCTGCACAACATGTCCAGCCTCAAGTCCATGAAGGGCCTGACGCACTGCTGGGTGGAGGAGGCGGAAAGCATCTCCGACCGCTCGCTGGACATCCTGCGCCCCACCATCCGCGAACCCGGCTCCGAAATCTGGTTTTCGTTCAACCCGGAACACGTGCATTCCCCCATCTGGCAGCAGTTCATCATTGGCAGGCCGGAAGATGCGCTGGTGAAGAAGGTAACCTGGCGGGACAACCCCTGGTTTCCCGACGTGCTGGACGAAGAACGCAGGCAGTGTCTTGCTACCGATCCTGACAAGTACGACTGGATATGGGAGGGCAACCCGCGCATGGTCGCCGAGGGCAGCTACTACGGCAGGCTTTTGCAGGCGGCGGAGGAAGGCGGGCGCATCGGCAGGGTGCCAGCGGAGCCGAACCTGCTTGTGAACACGGCATGGGACCTGGGCATGGGCGATAGCACGGCGATTTGGTTTTTCCAGCATCTCCCCGTGGGGCACATGGGTGAGTGGCGCTTCATCGACTACTACGAAGCGTCCGGCGAGGGGCTGATGCACTACGCGGAAGTGCTGGCGAAAAAGGGCTACCGCTACGGCGTGCACATCGCGCCGCACGACATCGCGGTGCGCGAGCTTGGCACGGGCAGGAGCCGCATTGAGACGGCGCGGCAGATGGGGCTGAATTTCACGGTGGCGAAGCAGCTGCCGCTGATGGACGGCATAGAGGCCGCGCGGCAGGTGCTGGGCGCGGCATGGTTCGACAGGGACAAGTGCGCCAAGGGGCTGAACTGCCTGTACGGCTACCGGCGCGAGTACGATGACGCGCGGGCATGCTTCCGCGAAAGCCCGCTGCACGACTGGTCCAGCCACGGGGCGGACGCCTTCCGCTATGCCGCGGTTGGCTACCAGCGGGCGGAAAACGGTTTCAAGCCTTTGGCGCGGCCAAAGAATCTGAGGGTTTGCTGATGGCGAAGGAAAAAGACATCAAGGGCGCCCTGCGCAGGTGCGTCATGCGCGAGATGGAGCACTGCATGGGCATGGACGGCGGGCAGCTTTCCGTGAGCCGCTCGAAGCTCAAGCGCAAGTACCTGGGCTACGGCTACCAGGCGGACGATGAGCGCGCCGAGCGCGGGCTTTCCACCTACGTGGACCGCACGGTGATGGAAACGGTGGAGTGGGCCATGCCCGGCCTGCTGCGCGTGTTCAGCGGCGACGAGATCGTGCGCTTCGAGCCGCGCACGCCGGAGCAGGAGCAGGCGGCCAAGGACGCCACGCTGTACGTCAACCAGGTGGTGTTAGGGCGGAACATGTTCCACATCCTGCACGACACGCTCAAGGACGGCCTCTACCAGCGCGTGGGCTGGTGCCTTGCGCACTGCCCCAGGCGGGAGGAGGTGCGCGTGCGGCAGTTCGAGGGGCTGACGCAGGATGAGGCCATGGCGCTGCTTGCCGACCCCTCCCTCGACATGGAGACGGAAGGCGCGGTGCAGGCGGAGCGCGTGGAAACGCCCTACGGGCCGCTTTTCAACCTCACGGTGCATCAGAAGGCGGAAGTGCGCGAGGTCACGGTGGAACCCGTGCCCAGCGAGCAGGTCATCATTTCCGATGATGCGCGGGACGTGGAGCATGCCCGCTTCGTCGCTCACTGGGAGCTGAAAACCGCATCCGACCTGCGCAGGGAGGGGTATTCCGCGGACGAGATCCGCGAGCTGCCGCAGTGGAACAGCGCCGACGAAATGGAGGAGCGCACCGTGGGCCGGCACCTCAACTCCGAGGACGGCGAAAGCTACGAGGGCATGGGCGCGACGCGCGAGTACAAGGTTTACGAGGCCTGGCTGGACTTCGACATCAATGGCGACGGCATCGCGGAAAAGGTCAAGGTGACCTACTGCGGCGAAGAGGAGCAGTGCCGCATCATGAAGTGGGAGGAATGGCCGCTGTACCGCGCGCCGCTCTTCGCCGCGTGCAGCGTGCCCATGCCGCATCAGGCGGTGGGGCTGTGCCTTGCGGACCTGGTTTCCGACCTTCAGGACCTGCGCAGCGAGATCACGCGGCAGTACCTGGACTGCCTTGCGCTTTCCAACCAGGGCGAGCTGGTGGTCAACGAGGGCACGGGCGGCGGCCACGTGGAATACGACAGCCTGCTTGCCCGCGGCATCGGCGCGGTGCACCGCATCAGCGGCGACGCCAGCATCACGGCGCTGCCCGTGGCCACCAGCAGCGCGGACGCCCTGCAGGGGCTGGAAATGACGTCCTCCCTTGTGGAGCGGCGCACCGGCGTTTCCGCGCGCACGCAGGGCTTGCAGGCGGACGCCCTGCAAAACACGGCCACCGGCGCCAGCATCATGGAGGAGGCTATCAACCAGCGCCTGGAGCTGATTGCCCGCGTGTATGCGGAAATGTTCTTCAAGCCGCTGGGCAAGTACTGCCTGCACCTGGTGCACCGATACCAGGACAAGGCGATTCAGCTGCGCATCAAGGGCCGCTTCATGCAGTTCGACCCGCGCAAGTGGGATCCGGACATGGACATCGGCGTGGCCGTGGGCCTGGGCACGGGCGACCGCAGCCGGCTTGTTTCCGCCTACCAGCAGATCTTGCAGTACCAGCAGGCGTTCCTCACGCAGCTGGGGCCGGATTCGCCGGTGAAGCTCTCGAACATCGTCTATACCTGCCACAAGCTGGCGGAGGCATCCGGGCTGGAGGCGCCGGAGCGCTTCTTCGGCACCGAGGAGGACGCGAAGGCGGCTGAGGAAGCCATGGCGCAGGGCGGCGGCGAGCCTTCCGAAGACGAAAGGAAGTTCATGCTGGAGCAGCAGAAGGCGCAGGCAAAGATGCAGCTTGACCAGCAGAAGGCGGAAACCGAGGCGCAGCGCAAGGCGTTTGAAACGCAGGCCAAGACCGCGCTGGAAAAGCAGAAGGTGGAGGGCCAGCTTGCCCTGAAGCAGCAGGAAATGGCGGCGGAAACCATGCTCGACCGCACGCGCCTGATGATGGGCGAGCGCAGCGCCGGGCTGACCGACGTGAGGGGCGCGTGATTTTAACGGAGGATTTTCATGGACGGCAACGAAGAGAGGCAGGCGGCGCTGGAAGCAGGAAGGCTGATGGCGAACCCGCTGGTGAAGGAAGCCTTTGCCGCGCTGGACGATTCGTTCGTCACGGCGTGGCGCAACGGCAAGACAACGGAAGATCGGGAGCGCGCATGGACCATGCAGGCGCTCCTGGGCAAGCTGCAATCGCAGATTTTGCATTCCTTGCAGAACATGGCGCTGAACGCCCGCGGCAAGGATGAGGACCTCAACGCCGCGCTGAAGGCCGCCAAGGCACCGGCGCAGCGCAAAGCGAAGGAGAAGAAGGCATGAGCGACGAAATCAGGGAAACACAGACCGGCAACGGCGCGGGCGGAGCGGAAAGCGAAGCCCTGTATGACAGCGGCGCCATTGCGGACGCCTTCCTTGCCGGGGAGGAATCCGGCGACGCGGCAGGCAACGAAGACGGCGACGCCGCGCAGGACGGCGCCCAGGGAACGGATGCCGGGGCAGCCGCCCAGGAAGGGAGCGACGCGCAGGAAGGCGCGGAGCAGCCCGCGCCCCCCATGCCGGAGGGCTGGGAGGACGCCATGTGGCAGGGGCTGGCCCCTGACGTGAAGGCCAAGATTGCCGAGCGCGTGAACGCCCATGCCGCCGAGCTTTCCGCCATGACGCAGAGCATGCAGAAGGCCCGAGCCGCGCAGGAGCAGTTCACGGTGCAGGCCAACGCGCAGCTCCAGCAGGCGCTGGCGACCATGCAGCAGATCGTGGAGGGTGAGTTCCGCCAGGTGGACTGGCAGGGGCTGGCCACTTCCGATCCGGCAAGCTACGTCCAGCTCCAGCGCATGTACAGCGACCGCATGGGCGCGATACGGCAGATCCAGCAGGGCATTGCGCAGCAGGTGCAGCAGATACAGCAGGCGCGCCAGCAGGAAGAGGCGCAGCGCATGCGCGGAGAGTTCGACGCCGTGCTGCCCAGGGTGCGCGCCATGGTGGGCGCGGAGTTCGACGGCAAGAAGTTCGCCGGCGAGCTTGCCGCCTACATGGTGAAAAGTGGCGTGCCGGCGGAAGCGGTCAACAGCCTTTCCCGCGGGTACGAGCTGGAGATGGCGGCCAAGGCCATGATGTTCGACAAGCTTGCGGCATCGCGCGCGGCTGCGGCGAAGAAGGTTGCCGACGCGCCAAAGGTGCAGGGGGCGTCCGCCTCCCGCGGCGACGAGGGCAGGGCGCGCTACCGCAAGGCCATGGAAGTGCTGAAGGCGAACCCGAATTCCACGGACGCCATCGCCTCCGTTTTTGAGACCCTGTGAAAAAAAAGTGAAAAAAACTGTGTGCCGCAATGGAAAAATGGCGTAACGGTGACGCAGTTCAACGTTTTAACAGCGGCATAGCCGCAAAAAGGAGCGTTTTATGGCAGCTATCAGCGGTCAGCTCAAGGACGCGGCCATCAACGGCAAGCCGCGCGACCTCATGGACGTGATTTTCAACATCGCGCCCACGGACACCCCCTTCCTCTCCATGTGCGGCAGGGCCGAGGCAAGCCAGACCCTGCATGAATGGCAGACCGAAGACCTTGCCGCCCCCGCGGCCAACTCCCATTACGAAGGCGCGGACGTGACCGCCTTCACGGCTGTTTCGTCCACCGAGCTTTCCAACAAGACGCAGATCCTGCAGAAGGCGGTCAGCGTCTCCGGCACCGCCCAGGCGGTCAAGCAGGCAGGCGTTTCCAAGCAGTACGCCCACCAGATGGCGCAGCGCTCCAAGGAACTGAAAAAGGACCTTGAGTTCGCCCTGCTCTCCAACCAGCTTGCCGCTTCGGAAACCGCCGGCAGCCAGACCCGCCTCATGCGCGGCCTGCCCACCTGGCTGTGGGACAACAACGACTGCGCCGGCACGGCACCCACGGCTTCCGCGGCCCCTGTCGCCGGCACCGCGCGCGCCGTCACCGAGGAAATGGTCGCCGGCCTGATCACCCAGATCTACACCGCCGGCGGCAACCCCGACCGCATCATGGTTTCCCCGAAGCTGCGCGTCATCCTTTCCAAGATCCTCCACGGCGGCGCCACCCGCATGGAGAAGGTGGAGGAAAAGAAGGCGTTCGGCACCATCGACGTCTATGTCTCCGACTTCGGCGCGCTCAAGATCGTGCCCAACCGCGTGCAGGCCGGCGTGACCTACTCCAAGGACTGCGCCTTCCTGCTCGACCCCGAATACTGGAAGGTCGCCTACCTGCGCGGCTTCCAGGAAGAGAAGCTGGCCCATGTCGGCGACAGCGTGCGCGGGCACATCCTGGTGGAATGCACCCTGCAGGCCAGCCAGCCGGCGTCCAGCGGCATGGTTGCTGACCTCAACGACGACATCGCCAATTATTAATCCTCCCCTGTGCCGCAATAGGAAGGCATGATACCGTCCTCCTGCCAGCATTCTGGCGGGAGGATTTTTTTATGGACTTGACGCAGGGCATACACGGGCAGGCCTTTGATTCCGACGGCGTGGTGACGGACTTCATCGACGATGCGGGCAACATCTCCCGCTCGCAGGACGTGACCGAAATCGTGATGGCCAACCATGCCGAGCAGCTGGAGGACCGCTTCCGCGGCTTCCGCAAGGCGCCCACGTTCCGCAAGGTTGCAAGCATCCCCGTCGCCGCCATCGACATCGCCAAGGCGCAGGGCTACGACTTACTCAACGACCCGGACGCGCTCAAGCGCTTCCTCAATGACCCGCAGAACAGGGCGTTCCGCACAACGCTGGAGAAAGTGTAATGGCAGCACTCACGGCACTACAGAGGCTCATGGCAAGCCCCAAGACGGCGCGCTTCGTGGAAACGCTGCGCCATGCGGATTTGCCGACGGGATGGGCGGATGACCCGGAAATCGTGGGCATGGCTGGGGATGCGTATAAGGAGCTGGGGACGGGCAGCCCGTTCTGGAAGGCGACGTTCGGGAATAGCAAAGCCATGGATGATGCCGGGAACCCGATTGAATTGTACCACGGGACGGGGCGCAAATTTAATGAGTTCAAAAACAAAAAGCCCGTCAACGGCAACAGCTTAGGCCCCGGGCATTACCTGTCCCCGGAAAGACCTTTTGCAGAAAGTTTTATACCTGAAGGCAAGAAAGGATATTTGCTGGAAACGTATGTAAACACCGAAAAACCCTTTACCCTAACACCGGATTCCGTCCGTGAAATATATGACAACGCCTTTGATATCACGAATGCAATGAGAGCCGAAGACGGCGTTCCTGCATTGCCTGAAAGTATGCGCAACACTTTTATGCGCGGCATGAGAGAGAACTACGAAAAGTCGATTGCTGACGGACCAATGATGGCAAGAATTGCTACCTATAACGAGCTTGACAAGCTGCGCCCCATGATAGAGGCCGCAGGATATGACAGCATCGTGGATGGGCCGAGCGTGGCAAGCGCGAAGCAAATCGTTATCGGCAATCCGAATGCGATAAAGTCCGTCAACAATCGCGGCACGTTCAACCCTGCAGACCCCAATATCTATCGTGGGATCATCCCCATGCTTGCCGGGGGCGGCGCTCTGGCCGCCATGTCGCCGCGCGAGGCGAGTGCAGCGGAAGCAAAGGGTCTTCCTGCCGATCCAACCCAGTACGGCGGGCTGATGGGCTACGTTGCGCGGGACGGGAAGCCAGCGGGCAACCCTATCCAGAACGAGCTGGTGGCGGCGGCGCAGAACCAGGGATGGGGCGCGCCCGTCAGCTGGGGCGATGTGCGGCACGGGCTTTCCTACGGTTCCCGCGCAGTCCTTGAGGGGCTGGGAAGCCTTGCGGAGATGGGGCCGAACGCCATTGCCAACGCCGCCATTGCGCCGTTTACGGACTACCGCTTCGGCAATCCCGGCGCGGCGGCTGCGGACGCCATGGGGCTTGACCGCCCGTGGAACAATGCGGAGCGCATGGTGTACGGGCTGAACAAAGGAGCTTCGGAAACCGTGCCGCTTGTCGCCACCGGGCAGGCACTGGCAAGGGGCGGCGCTGGGCTTGCGGAAAAATTTGGGAAATTCATTGCCGACAGCCCCCGCGCGCAGGCGATTTTTGGCGGCATGATGGGGCTGCTCGGCGGCGCAGAATAGGAGGAAGGATATGAATATGAGTCAGATGAACGGGTGGGGAGGCTTAATCGGCATGCTGGCCAATATGGACCCCAATGATTTTTCGGAAAGGTACAATACGAAACTGACGCCGGAGGAAGAAGCCGAGTTCCAGAAATGGGAACGGGCACGAGACGTTTATGACTATGACGCCCGTGGGGCATGGAAAGAATTGCAGTCAGGGACCATGAGCGAGGATGCACGCGGGCACCTTGGCGACAAATACAAGAAGCCGAACCATCCTACTTTCAGCGACGAAAGCCTTTATCATGGCAGGGACGGATATTTTGGAGGACATTGGGATAGGGACGCAAATGGTAACGTGAGCGGTTTTACTGTTGGGGCAACGAACACGATGTCGCCAGAGCAGTTGCGCAGATATTTTTTTATGGAAGAACCAGGAATCCGGCTTAATGACAACCGTACAGCCCTTGGTTATGCGCTGCACAAAATGTTTACGCGTTAAGAAGGACAGAATATGGCTGACCTTACCACATACGAAGGCCTGAAGGCGGCGGTGGCGGACTGGCTGGGGCGCAAGGATCTGGCGTCCCGCATCCCGAATTTCATCCGGCTGGCTGAGCTGCGCATGAACCGCGAACTGCGGCTGCGCATCATGGAGCAGGTGGCGACCGCCTACGTTCCCGCCGGCGTGTTCATCGTGGAGCTGCCGGAGCGGCGCGTTGACGGCGACTGGCGCGTCTTCATGGAGATGCGCGACCTGGCATGGAAATGCAAGGACGGCGGCACGGTGCAGAACCTGCGCTACACGCCGCCCGACGAATACAAGGAGCTTGGCCAGCAGAGCGGCATGCCGCGGCAGTACACCATCATCGCGAACAGGCTGTACCTGCTGCCCGCGCCGGACGCCGCCGGGGAGTTGCGGCTGACCTACTATGGGGAAATCCCGCCCCTTTCTGACGAACAGCAGTCAAACAACGTGCTGCGGATGTTCCCCGACCTGTACCTTTACGGCGCCCTTGTGGAGAGCGGACCGTTCACGCGGTCTTCCGCCCCGCTGGAAATGTGGACGCAATACTACGCCGCCGCGAGGCAGAAGGCGGAGGCGAACGAGCGCCGCGCGCGCTTCACGGCAAACCTGCAGATGAAACCCGCAAGGAGGGTATGAGCATGGCTGACGTTGTCGACACCTGGTCCTACGGCGACCAGAACACGAAGGACTGGCTGCATGACGGCGATGTGGAGCGCAGCGCCGCCGACATCATCGACACGGCGGAAAACGTTGCCGCGCTCGGTGAGCAGATCACGGCGGCAGCGGCGCAGGCGGTGCTGGACGTCAACGCCGCCGGCTCGGAGCAGATGGCAGCCATAGAAGGCGTGACGGCTTCGCAGGTCGCCATTGTCGAGGCGGCTGGGACTGCGCAGGCCGCAGCCGTTGCGGCGGAGGGCGCAAGTCAGATTGCAGCCATAGACAACAAGGCGTCCGATGTCATCGATTCCATCCAGGAGACGGTGCAGGAGCAGGCCATGAGCCTGCTGGAGGCCGCCATTGACGCGCAGGAGACAGCCATAGCAAACGCGGGCACTGCACAAATAGCAGCCATTGATGCGGAAGGTGCCGCGCTGGTTGCTGATGCGGAGGCCGCAAGGGATGATGCCGTCAGCGCGAAGGACGCAGCCCTTGCGTCGCAGGCCGCCGCTGCAACAGCAGCGGCAAACGCCGCGGCATCCGAAGCTGCCGCCCTTGCCGCAGCAGACAGCGCATCGGCAAATGCCTCCGCTGCCGGCGTCAGTGCTGCAAATGCCGAAACGGCCGCCACGCAGGCCGCCGCTGCGGCGGATGCTGCAATGAGCGTCACGGACTTTGACAAGTACCAGCATGTCAATACCAAGGCATGGGCAAATACGGTTGATTATTCCCCCGGCGCCATTGCCAAGGGCAGCGATGGCAACCTGTATGTTGCATTGCAGGCAAGCGGACCGTCAAGCACGGCGGTCAACCCCGTGGGCGATTCCAGCGGGAAGTGGGATAGAATCGTCAGCCAAAGTGAGTTTGGCTCTAACTACATACGTTTCAGTAGTGGGTTACAAATATGCTGGGGGAGTGTAACGATAGCAACTGCGTCTACAGCAGTCACGTTTCCGAAAGCATTTAGTGCAACCCCTGATATTGTTTTTGGTCTGCGCCCCGGTAGTGCATCAGAGAGGCTATACAACGTCTTGGCGTACCCGCGTTCTACGACAGGTTTCACGGCGTATGCAAATGATGCAGATGGACACATGGCGGCTGTCGTATCTTATATCGCCATCGGCAGCTGGGCTTGAGGAGGATAATCATGGAATACTCAATAGGGCAGATTTTCGAGGGCGATTACCCAGCAGAGGCGGCGCAATGGTGCAACGCCAGCCAGACAGGATATATCACGGAAATTGAACCGCAGGACGGAAAGCGCCGTTTCCAGATAGTTGAAAAAGCCCCACATGAGGAAACGCCGGAAGAGATACAGAGGCGATATACCCAAGCCGCGCAGTTCGCACTTGATGAGTTTGCGAGGTCGCGTGGCTACGATGGCATCATGTCGGCTTGCAGTTATGCAACAAGCACGGATGCACAGTTCCGGCTTGAGGCTAAATACTGCGTTGCCTTACGGGATGCGACATGGCGTCAGGCGTATGTTATTTTGGATGATGTCATTGCTGGAACGATTGAACTGCCCAGTGTAGAGGAGTTTCTTGCCATGCTCCCTGTGGCTGATGCACGGTGGCCTGACGAGCAGGAGAACGGCGAAGAAGGCGAGGCGCAGGCATGAATTACCCGCGCAATCTTGCAACCGCCCTCGACCAGTTGTTGAATGCCCTGCTAGGCGGCTACTGTGACGAAAGCTTGTCCGCCCGCGCATACAGGTGGAGGCGGGAAGGCAAGAGCGGCATACCGGCGGCTATCATAAACATCGTGTTTTTCTGGCAGAAGGACCATTGTTTCAGCGCATACGGAAACGAGCAGGCACGGCGGCAGCTACCGCCGGAATACCGCACAGGCAAAGAGAAGATGTAGCGGCAGACAGGCATAAGGCAGGCATACAGGATAAGGAAGGAGCAAGACATGGCAATCAGCACGGTGAATGACGCGGCACAAAGCATATCCAAGGCGGTTTTGAAAATCATCGAAGCGAAGGAGGAGCGCAATGGCGGATAGGATCACGCTTGAGTTCGGGCCGTGGGAACCTGACGCTGCGCTGCTTGGCGGACAGCAGGCGCCGGAGGCGCGCAACGTCCTGCCGGCGAAGCGCGGCTACAGGCCGGTGCGTGCGCTGAACGCCATGAATGCCCCGGCGCTGGCGTCCCGTGCCCTGGACGTGTTCGTCGGCAAGGGCATGGATGGCACCATTGCCACGCTGGCGGCGACCGCCTCCGGCATCTATGAGCTTTCCTCCGGCGCATGGGCGGAGATGCATTCCGGCACGGCGATTTCCGCCAACCGCATGTTCGCGCAGTACGGCGACGGCATCTATGCCCTTTACGGCAACGCGCTGCTCAAGCAGGCTGGCGCGGGGCAGAACTTTGCCGCCGTGACTGCCGCGCCTACTGGCGAGATCCTGTCCGTCATCCGCGACTTCCTTGTGCTCGGCAGGGCGGGCGGCGTGCAGAACTGCATCCGCTGGAGCGGCATCGACCGCCCGGATGAGTGGCCCTCCCCTGGCACCAACGCCGCGCAGTATGTGCAGAGCGACCAGCAGGTCTTCCCGGAAGGCGGCAAGGTCATGGCCATTGCGGGCGCCATCGGCGGCGTGGACGGCCTTGTGTTCCTGGAGCGGGGCATCCAGCGCATGACCTACGTGGGCACGCCGTACATCTTCCAGTTCGATCCGCTTGACCGCACCTACGGCACGGTTGCTTCGCGCTCCCCGGTGAACTTCGGCCCGGCCTGCGTTTTCCTTGCGGAAGACGGCTGGCGCATGACCGACGGGGCGGGCGTCAAGGGCATCGGCGTGGAGCGCGTGGATGCCTGGTTTTTCAATGAATGCGACAACGCGCGGCTGGAGGAAGTGCGCGGCATGCATGATGCGCAGAACCGCCTTGCCGTGTGGAGCTTCCCCACGGACGATGCACCCGCCGGCGTCCATGACCGGCTGCTCATCTACAGCTACGCGCTGGACAAATGGAGCTATGCCGTTGTGCAGACGGAGTGCCTGTACCAGGAATACGCGCGCGGCATCACGCTGGAAGACCTGGACGGCTACGGCACGCTGGACGCCCTGCCATTTGCCAGCCTGGACAGCGCGGCGCTGAAGGCAGGCGGACGCGTGCTGGGCGCGGCAACCACGGAGCACAAGCTCGGCACGTTTTCCGGCGGCGGCACGGAGGCGGTCATCGACACGGCGGAGCAGGGCGGCGACCGCATGATGGTGCACGGGCTGCGGCCCCTGGTGAACGGCGCGGCTGCGCAGGCCATGCCCCTGTGGAGGGACAGGCAGATGGACGCGCGGCAGGGCGGCGAATATTCGGAGCAGGAGAGGGACGGCGTGTGCTACCAGCACCTTTCCTGCAATTACCTCGCCGCGAGGGTGAAGGTCCCGGCAGGCGAGGAATGGAGCCATGCCGTGGGGGTGGAGGCGCTGGTCGAAAAGGAAGGCGGCATGTAGTTGAATTTTGCCACTGTGCCGCAATGGGGATCCGTGGCATGATGCGCCTTAAAAATGCGAGGTGAGCCATGGCCCTTGACGACTACAATACCAATCCCGACCTCAACACCAGCATCAGCGGCATCAACATCGCGGAAGGATGCCCGCCTTCCGGCATCAACAACGCCATCCGTCAGCTCATGGCCGACCTGAAGGCGAAAATCGTTCTTGCCACGCAGGCGGTCGCGGGACTGATGTCCGCCGCTGACAAGACGAAGCTGGACGGAATAGCCACGGGCGCCAACAACTACGTGCATCCAACCACGGCGGGGAACAAGCATATCCCGGCGGGCGGCAGCAGCGGGCAGATACTGCGCTGGAGCGCGGCCGGCACGGCGGCATGGGGCGCTGACAACAACACCACATATTCCGACTTCGTGAAGTCCGGCGCCACGGCTGCGGCTGGGCTGGTGCCGAAGCCTCCCACCACGGCGGGAACGAAAAAGTATCTGCGCGAGGACGGCACATGGCAGGTGCCGCCGGACACCAACACCACCTACGGAGCGGCGACGGCAGCGGCGCTGGGGCTGGTGAAGGTGGGCAGCAACATCACGGTCGCCTCCGGCACCATCAGCCTGACGAAGCAGAACGTGACCAATGCGCTGGGCTACACTCCCCCTGCGCAGGACACCAACACGACGTACACCAACATGACCGGCGCATCAAGCAGCGCAGCGGGCAAGGCTGGCCTGGTTCCCGCTCCGGCAAAGGGCAAGCAGGCATCCTTCCTGCGCGGCGACGGCACATGGCAGGTTCCGACGAACACCACGTACTCCAACGCGACGGAGAGCAAGGCCGGGCTGATGAGCGCGGCGGACAAGGCCAAGCTCAACGACATCGCTGCCGGCGCCACGACCAAGGCCGTCTCGCAGAAGGCGAAGTGGAACGCGGCGGCGGACGGCACCTGGACCATCACCGGGCTTACCGTGGGCGCACCGCTGTTCATCCTGCATGAGGCGAAGTCGCACAGCGGCGCCAAGACCTGCAAGATACGCGCCACGTCCGGCTGCGTGGGAGGCGTGAGCAGCGACGGCTATTACGTGGTCGGCACGCGGGACAACGCCACCAACTGCTTCATCGTCATTCCCACGGCAACGACCGTGAAATTCTACGTGAAGGACGCAAGCGACGATGACGATGTCCTTTACGCGTACCAGTAGGAGGCTGGAATGGCGGCATTCGTATCGCTCATCCCGCAGCCGAACCCGGCGCAGATGCTTGCCCTTGCCACGGGCGTCAATGATGCGCTGCGCGGGCATACGGCAACGACGGGCAGCTTCACGCTGGCTGCGGGGGCAACGTCCGTCACGCTCACGGACCCGCGTTGCCGCTACGGACGGCTTGCTCTGCTCATCCCGCTCAACGACGCAGCGGCAGGGCTGCAATGGTGGCTGTCCGCCATGGGGCAGGGCAGCATGGCGTTTTCGTTTACAACCGCTCCGGCGTCGGCGGCGCAGTTCAGCTACGCGCTCATCGGCGACGGGACGCAACTGGAATCATAGGAGAATCGGCATGGCAAACGGACTCTATTCTCGCATGGTGGACCCCAACTTCGCAACCCCAGGCGCCGCGGCGGCATCTCCCAATGCGGGCGTCGGCGCTCCGGCGGCAGGCGCGCTGCCCAGGCAGCAGGAAGACAACTTCGACCCGACCCAGATGGCCGGGCTTCTCGGCATGATGGCGCGGCAGAAGAAGCCCGGCGAGGAAGGCGCGGACGCTGCCCCCGGACAGCCCGGCGCAAGCGGCTATGACATCTCGCCCTACATGCCCGGCGGGCAGGGCGGCAGCGGGCAGTTTGACATGGCAGGCGCAATGCCTGGCATGGCAGGCGCTCCGGCTCCTGATGCGGCTGGCGGCTTCCAGATTCCGCAGGGCACCTTTGGCGCTGACCTGACCGCTGGCCTCCCCGGAGCAGGCGCGGCCCCCATGGCGGGCAACTTCGGTCCCGGCGTGCCGGCTGGCGGCATGGGCGCAATCATCCCCGGCGGCGCCAACCCCACGCCGGAAAGCCTTGCGCAGTTCGCCCAGGGCTTCAACCTCCCCTGGATGAACGGCGGCTTCGGAGGCTAGGGCATGGGAGAATTTGCACGCATCCACCGTTCCGACCTCACCGACCGGCAGCTCATGGCGTTCTGGGACGCCGTACGCGCGGCAGGGCGCGATCGCGATGTTGCCTACTGCCTGCCGCCGCTGGACGGCCCCGGCTTCGTGCGCTGGATGCGGCAGCCTGACATCTCGCCTTGGATAATCCTGTTCCAGGGCGAACCATGCGGGCTGTTCTTCCTCACCGACCATGCGGGCAAGGCGGCACAGTGCCATTTCTGCACACTGCCCACGGGCACGCGGCGCACGGGGCAGACGGCAGGCGGGCGCTTTTCCGCCACCATCGGCATGGGGCTTTTCGCCCTGGGACAGGCGCTGTGGGAGCGCAGCGTGAGCGGCGGCTTCCTGCTGGACACGCTCATCGGCGTGACGCCCACATGCAACCGCGCGGCGCTGCGCTACATCCATGCCCTGGGCGCGCAGGATTGCGGCATTGTGCCGGGCGCCTGCTGGTATCACGATACCGGCGAGAACGTGCCGGGACTATACACTGTATTTACCCGGCAGGCATTGCCGGAATGGACGGCGTCCATCTAACTGACGGAGGCGATCATGGGCAAAGGCGGAGGCGGCGGCGGAACGACCGTCACGAAAACGGAACCGTGGGACAAGCAGAAGGAATACCTGCTCCCGTCCTTCCAGGCGGCAGGCTCGCTTTTCAATGGCTGGACCACCACGGATAAGAACGGCAACATCACGGGCATGACCGCGGCCAACAACGCGCTTGCCCCGGAATACTACAAGGACAACACCGTCGCGGACCAGAGCAAATGGACAAAGCAGGCCTTGCAGATGCAGGCAAAGGCGGCAAACGGACTTGTAAAAAGCCCGCTCATAAAAACGGCGACTTCAACGGTAAACCAGATTTCCAACGGCACGGCGCTGAAGAACAATGCAGGCCTGAGCCAGCTCAACGCGCTGGCGGCAAAGGCGCCCGTCACGACAAAGCAGGCGTTGAACGGCAACGCCGCCATGAACAGCCTGAACAAGCTGGGCAACTCCAACACGCTCAAGGGCAATGCCGGCTACTCCACGCTGAACACGCTGGCGAACCAGGCCACGGGCAGGGGCAACGCCGGGCTGACGGCGCTCAACGGCTACGCCACGGAAGATTTTAACGCGGGCAACGCGGCGATGCGCAATTTGCTGGGCTCGACCGGCACCGGCATCAATGCGGGGAACGCGGCGCTGGCGCAGCTGAACCAGCTTGCGACCAACGACAACCCGTACATGGATTCCCTGTACCAGCGCGCCAACAATCAGGCGCAGGCTTCGCTGGACAGCAATTTCAACAGGGCTGGCAGGTACGGTTCCGGCGCGCACGAGGCGGCGGCTGCGGATGCGGCAAACAACCTTGCCGACCAGATGTATTCCAATCTTTACAACCAGCGCATCAATGCCGCCAACGCCGCGTCCAGCTCCTATCTGCAGGGGATGAATGAGGGCCTCAATGCACAGCAGGCTGCGGGCAACATGTACAATGCAGGGAACCAGCTTGCGGTCAATGCCGCAAACAGTGCGGCGGACGCGTACAACGCCGCCCTTGGCCAGCGCATCAATGCTGCGCAGAACGCGGGCAGCCTGTACAACCAGGACCTTTCCACGCGGGCGGGCATGCTCTCCAACGCGGGCCAGCTCTACAACGCTGGCATCGGCAACCTCATCAACGCCTACGGGCAGCGGGCGGACGCGGCCAACAGTGCGGGCAGCCTGTATAATGCTGGGCAGGGGCAGCGGATACTTGCGGCCTCGACGCAGCAGCAGCTTGCGCAGACGCCTTTTACGGCGGCGGCCATGCTCTCCGAGGCGGGCGGCATCATGGACGACTACAACCAGCAGAAAATCAACGCCGACATCGAAAGATACAACTACGACGCGCAGCGGCCCCTGCAGGCGCTGGCCAACTACAACAGCCTCATCCAGGGCAGCTACGGCGGCACCAGCAACACCACGGGGCAACAGCAAAGCGGCAGCAGACTGGGCGGCATGCTCGGCGGCGGGCTGGCAGGCGGCGGCCTGGGCGCGGCATTGAGCGGGCTCAGTGGCATGGCTGCACTGACCAGTCCCTGGGCACTCGGGGGCGCGGCATTGGGCGGCATGTTCGGCTTGTTCTAAAGGAGGCGCAACATGGCATTTTTCGGATTCGGGCAGGCCTCGCCCTTTGCAGAGGCGGACCAGAAGGCGCAGGACCAGCAGGCGGCGTTCCAGGGCATGAGGGACAACCTTCCCGCCCTGGGGCTCATCGCCGGGCTTTCCATGCTTGCGCGCAACAACGGCAATCGCAGCGTCGGGCAGCTTGTGGGCGCGGCAGGCGGCGACGCCTTGAATGCATACGGCACATGGCAGAAGATGCAGGAGGCGAAGAAGCGCCTGGAGATGGAAGACCAGTGGAAGAAGGACGAGCGCGAATACCAGCGCGGGCAGGACTCCCTCCGCAACGACATGGCGGAGCGCAAGTTCGGGCTGGATGCGGCCAAGATGGCTCAGGACCTTGCCATGCAGCGGCAGCGGCTCGGCCTGGAAGGCGCCAGGCTGGCGTTGGCGAGGCAGAATGCCGCGCTGGCTGCCGGCAGGGGCAACTGGGCCGTCACGGACAGCGGCATGCTCATTAACAAGGACACGGGCGAAATCCGCGTGCCCACGGACAAGGACGGCAACCCGCTTAACCTCGCTGCAAGCGCTCTTTCTCCAGGTGCGAAGAAGTTCTCCGAGGAGCTGGCGAAAAAGAATGCGGACGCCTACATGGGACTGCAAAACGGCGCCACGATGGCACACGATACCGTCGCCAAAATGGACCAGCTCGACAAGATACTGGGTTCCGGCCTTTACACGGGGCCGGGAGGCGATGCCGTGCAGTCACTTCGGAAGGCTGGCGTTGCCCTTGGCCTTGGCGACGCCCAGGCCGCGGCGAATGCGGAAACCTTTGAGCGGATAGGCAACGAGCTTGCGCTGGCCATGCGCAACCCGGACAGCGGCTTCGGCATGCCGGGAGCCATGTCGGACAAGGACCGCGAGTTCCTTGTGAGCATGGCGCCCAGCCTGAACAAATCCACAGAGGGCAACAGGATGTCCGTGGAAATGACGCGCCGGATGGCGAAGCGCAAGATTGAGCTTGCGGAAATGGCAGGGCAGTATGTCCGGCAGCACGGAATGCTGGATGACGGCTTTTTCAGCATGGTGCGGGATTATTCTGCGAAGAACCCCATGTTCGCGGGGCTTGAAGGGAAATACGGCGCAAGCGCAAAGCCGAAAGGCAGTGCGCAGCCGCCCAATGACATCGTGTGGAAATAAGGAGCGCGGCCATGCAGATAGGATACAGTCCTTCGACCGGGGAATACTTTGGAAGGAAAAACGACGGCACCGTCGTCCAGCTCCGCATCGGGACAAGCCAGTCGACCGGGGCGCGGTTCTATCAGGACGAGGATGGCAGCGTTCAGCCGCTGCCCGATTTCGACCTCGGGCGGAAGGATGAAAAAAATGCCCCTGCGGCTCCTCAGGCTGCATCCCAGCATGCGCCGCAGCCTTCACAGCCTTCCGGCGATTCCGGCTTGCAGCTTGAGAACCCTGTCGAGGGTGAAGACTACGACGCCCCCACGGAAGGGGAGAAGTCCTTCCTGCAAGGGGCGGCGGACGCCGTGCGCTCTGTGATGCCGTCGGAGGCGGCTCGGCAGTTCGGCGTGGGCACGCGTTCCGTTATCCAGGGCCTCGGCTCCGTGGCGGACATTTTCCGGCTCCCGCTGAACTACGTCAACGGGCTTCTTGGCGGCGACCCGGAATACTTCAAGCCGCAGGGCAAGGTCATTGCTGACGCGTTGAATCTGCCGGAGGCGAAGGAAGGCACGGAAAAGCTCATCCAGAGCGGCGTGGAGATGGGCGCGGCTGCCGTCCCGTGGATTTTGACGGGGCAATGGGCGTCCGGCGCTGCGAACCCCGTTGTGCAAGGCGTGGGCAAGGTCATGGCAATGGCGCCTGGAGAACAGGTTGCAGGCTCCGCCCTTGCAGGGCTTGCATCGGAAAAGGTGCGGCAGGACGGCGGTGGCACAGGCTCACAAATTGCCGCGGGCATTGCTGCTGGACTTTCCCCGGCGGCTACACTTACAGCTGCGCGGATTGCAGGGCGTGCCGGCGGAACCGCTGCGCGGGCTGCTGACCTTTTCACGGAAGCAGGGCGTGACAGGGCGGCGGGGCGCACCATTGCGCGGGCCGCAGGCGGCAATCCCGACGATGTTGTCAACGCTGCAAAGAACGCAAAGGAAATCGTTCCGGGCAGCGCCCCCACACTTGGGCAGCTTCACCCTGGTGAGAACCTCGCAACGCTGGAAAAAGGCTTGCAGTCTTCGGGGCAGGGGCAGGCTTTGCAGGAGCGCTACATGGCACAGGCTGCTGCACGCAACACCGCGGCAGATGACGCCATTTCCGCGGCGAACGCGCGGCTTGCAGCGGAACGCGAAGCGGCTGCAAAAAACCTGCCTGCTGGAATTGACGCAGACGCGGCAGGACCGGCGATCCGTAGCGTGTACGACCGCAACTATGCCGCGGCCCGCGCGGCTACGCGCAAGGCGTATGACGACATTGACCCGCTGGCAACGGCACGCTTCGACCTGGAACCCATCTACGAGGCAAATGCCAGGCTTATCGGCACAAGCCGCTATGCGGAAGTCCCGGCGGCTGTCAGCAGCATGCAGGCGAAAATCGCGCAGGACATCGGCAACGGCACGCCGGCGACCTATGCGGATTTGCAGGCCATGCGCACGACCCTCACCGACATGGCGGAAAGCGCGGCGCGGAGCGGTGACGCAGGCACGGCGCGCATTGCCCAGGGCATGAAGAAAAACCTCGACGACTACTTGGAAAACGCCACGGCGAACGGCTTTACGCCGGAGCAGGCGCAGCGCTTCGAAGCGGCGCGGGCGGCGCGGATTCAGCAGGGGCAGGACTTCGAAACCGGTGTCAACCAGCAGATGGGGCGGCGAGGGAGCACGCTCACGGGCGAAGCTGTATCAGATACCGCCGTCGCGGGAAGGTATTTCAGCAAGGGCAACGCCGGCTCGGAAAACATGCGGGCGTTCAAGCGCATGGCCAAGGGCGACAAAAAAGCGGATGCCGCCATCAAGGAATATGCCCGCGGCTTGCTGCATTCGGCGGCCATGGGCAGGGACGGCATGCTCAGCTCCGCAGGCATTGCCAAGTTCCGCAAGGATTACGCTGCCGCATTGAAGGAGATACCCGACCTGGAAAAAGAGGTTTCCCAGCTCGAAAAATTTGTGCGCAGGCAGGAACAGCAGCTTGGCGGACTGAAAGCCGCGGCACGGCAAACCGGCGACGAATGGGGGCTTCGCCGCGGCGTGGATCTCCAGAGCAATGCAGGCATGCGCTTTGGACCGCAAGGCACAGGAACCTTTACACAGCCGGAATTGGACGCGCTTGCAGCCGTCCAGGCGGATGCAGCGCGGGCACGGCGGGCAGAACAGGTGGCAAGGGTCAACGGCAGCCCCACGGCGCAGCTTCTGGCAACGCAGGATCTGGCAAGGCGCTTCTGGGGCGACACTGGCACGGGCGCTGCATCTTCCTGGCTTGGCAGCCTTGTCGGTAACATGGCCCAGGGCGCCGCAAACAAGTTTCTGTTCAGCGGCACCAACGACGCAGTAACGCAGCGCCTTGTTTCCGCCATGCTCGACCCAGCATACGCTGCCTACCTGGTGAACATGGCAGGAAAGGAAGCTGCGAAGCATCGGGAAAGCCTCCTTAGCATGATGGCGCGCTCCGCAGGCGGCGCCGCCAACGTCGCCGGCCGCACGGCCATGAAGGACAGGGAAAAATAGCCTTCAACACCATTCAACACGGCGTTCAACATTGGCGAAAAAAATGTTGAATGCTACATGCAGAAAGCTCCTTCCATTACGGAGGGGGCTTTTCTGTTCGCTACGCTTTTTGTGCGGGCTGCTTTCCCGACAGGTTAGCAAATAGTTAGCAGCGCATACAAAAAAGGAGCTTAGATTTGCATCTAAGCTCCTAAAATATTTGGAGCGGGCAACGAGATTCGAACTCGCAACCTTCAGCTTGGGAAGCGTAAAAAGGTGTTCCGTATCGTGCCGTTTTACGCCTCATTGTGCCGTAACTATATGGTTTGTTATATCTTTCAATCCGTATCGAGGCGTATTGCGCCGCATGAAAAAGTTAGCTATTTGGTTAGCCGTGCGTATTTGGTTAGCAAATAGTTAGCGAGGAATTCATGCGGCGCAAAACAAAATATACAGGCGTGTATGAACGTCTGTCAACGGTGAACAAGTTCCAGGGGAAGGCGGATGTCGCCTACGATTTTTGCTACAAGTCGGGCGGCAAATTGATATGGAAGCTGGCTGGCTGGAAGTCTGATGGCATGACCGCTGCGGAGGCGGCGGATATGCGGCGCGATGCCATGCGCGAAAGCAAGAACAAGGCGACCGCTGCCATGACGTTCGGCGAAGCCTGGGCGCTGTACCTGCGTGACTGGCTGCAAGCGAACGGGAAGGCATGCACGGCTTCGGATACGGGGCTGTATGCCAATCACCTGCGCCGTCGGCTGGGGAGCAAGCCGCTCGCTGAAATCGTGCCTCAGGACATCAATGCCGTGCTTCGCGATATGGACGGTTTTGCAGCGCAGACAAAGAAGCACGCCCTGGGGCTGGTGCGCCGCGTGTACCGCAAGATGGCGGCATGGCGGCTGTATCACGGGGAGATCCCCACGGCAAACATGATGCCGGGCAGGGTTTCCAATGAGCGCATGCGCTTTCTGACGCGGAAAGAAGCCGGCATGCTACTCACTGAGCTAGACTGCCGCGCGCCTGACTTTGCGGACGTGTGCCGCGTGTCGCTGTATGCCGGCCTGCGGCTGCGCGAGATTTTCGCGCTGCGCGTCCAGCATGTACATCTTGATACGGGGCTCATTGACGTGATGGACGCCAAGGCGGGCACGCGTCAGGCTTTTATCAGCGCCGCGCTCCGCCCCGCGCTGGAGAAGCACCTGGCAGGGAAGAACCTGCCTGATTTCGTGTTCACGCAGGCAGATGGCGTGTCACAAATGCGCAACATCAACCAGACGTTCCTGCGCGTTGTTCGCGATCTGGAACTGAATGCCGGCATAGATGATGCGCGGCACAAAGTTGTGTTCCATACGCTGCGGCACACGTTCGCGAGCTGGCTTGTCCAATCTGGTGTGCCGCTTTACACGGTGGCTGATCTGCTGGGGCATAGCACGCTATCCATGACAAAAAGGTATGCAAAACTCGCGGACAGCGACCGGCGGGCAGCAGTGGAAAAGCTGGCATGAAAAAGCCCGCCGTTGCGGGCGGGCTCTTGTCGATCAGATGTTGCGCGGCTGGACAGTCTGTATCTCCAGCCACTTCTGGATTGCTGCCGGGGAGTACATGATTTTTCTCCCCAGGGACACGTATGCGGGACCGCGGTTGGCAGCCCGCATCTTTTCCAGCGCGGATACGCTCACGCCGTAAAGCGTGCTGACCTCATCCTGCGTCAATACCGGCTTCGCTGCCAGGCGCTGCATCTCTGCCGCTGGGGCGTATGCCTCCAGCATGGCTGCGCGGAAGGCTTCTTCATAGGCTTCTTCTTTCATCGTTCCTCCTTACATATCAATGCTGTCAGGATCCACAGGTTCGGGGATAGGTCCTGCCCATTGCGTGCCGATTTTTTTCATAAACTCCACGGACTGCCTCATTGCACCGAACATGGCTACAAGCCCATCGCAGTAAAGCACAATGCGGCAGACAGTCATTTGCCCACCTTGCCGCATGAAGTACCAGCCTTCCTGCGTGGGCGGCTCACTTGTCCATTTCAGCATCTCTCGCCTTTTCTCTCAAGTCGAGGATATTGAGGTGTATGCGGCTGGCAAGCTCGGTCAGGTTATCGAGCGTCTGATAATCTTCTTCTGAGAGGAAGCTTGCGTATTTGTGAAGGTCGGAAATCAAGCCGTCTATCATGCGGTACTCCACATTCGCATGTTCCAGCCATGCGACCACGTTTTCAAGGCGGCAAAGCGCCGTCGTGTCCACGTTGCACAGGGGCCATTCAAGTTTTTTATTCAGCATCCATCTCCTCCTCGACTTGCAGGCGAGCAGCTTTGAGCGCATTTTCTGCCGCTGCAGATAAGTTGATATACTCTGCCGCGCCCAAGGCTTTCTGGACTACTTTTTCCAGTAGGACGCATCGTTCTGCCAGCCTCGCCGCAACGCGGGCTTCAAACTTGGTGGCTTCAACGTCATCAAGGACCGCCCACGAGCTTCTGATATCTATATATGGACAGCCATTGCCCAAGCACGCGCTGCCACAAGGGTAGTTATATCCTCGCCAGCGTCCTATATTGTATTCAGAACAGTGCATACAGCTATAGTAAGACCAATAATTTACTCCTGCATATAGTTTGCGCAACTGTAGCCAGCGCTTCTCGCTATCGGTCAGCATAGTTTCCCCCATCCTTGTTTCCCGCTGCGGAAATCCTCGATCATCTTGTCAACCCTGCGCTCAGCCTCTTTCGCGTCCTTTAGTGTGATGGGAGAGCATGTCTTGAAGTATTCTCGCTGAAGGCGGCGCATCTCTATGACGGCGTGTATGAAATCGCTATCAGTCAGCATCATCTTCCTCCGGCATATCCAGCGGACCCGACCACTCCATATCTTCATCACGGAGCGGAACATCATCTAAAGGTGCAGAGCAATCCCCGAAGCCCACCATGAGCAAGCCGCGCAGGACAAGCATGGCGTGCTTGTCATCGCCTATGGTGTACACCTCAAAATCAAAATCCTTGGCTGCTTTTATGCGGCTTTTGAAATAATCCGGGTCTTTGGCAAGGTCGTCAGGGAAGGTCGTGAGGATATCATCGCCTTCGTACACTTTGACCAAAATCGGCTCGAAATTATCGTTCATTGGCACGTTAAAAAGCTTTTTGAAGTTTGGCTGAATAGCGAAAAGGTCTTCATAATCATAGTTGCGTACCAGCAAGCGAAACCAGTACCAGCCAGGAACAGTGGGGCGCTTCTTTGTCCACTTCATTGCTGCTTACCTTCCTTGGTTATGCCCGCGTATTCATATCCCCCGCGGGCTGGGTCAGGAGGTGCCGTTACTGCTTTCCGCCTGCCTGCCTGCCGCTGACCTAGTACGGATGGAGGCTTGCGGCTCTGATGAACGGCGGGCGTTCTCGACGGCGGAGCAAATTCCTTGCGTTTTTGTCGATAGGATTACAGGAACACCATGTTCCCGTATATAAAATCATCCTTGCTTTTGCCCTTCCACGGATTCGGATTGATCCATGTTGCCTTGAACGGCACGGGGCGCCATGCGTCGCCGTTGTAATAGCGTTTCATAGCGTTTTCCCGTGCGCGAAGGGCTTTTCCTTCCGCCTTGCACTCTGGGCAGCAATACCTCGTCGTGAGGCGCTTTCCGTACTGTTTGCCGCAGTATCCGCAGGCTGTGTAGGTCGTAGGCATATCAGCGCACCTGCAAGCTGTAGGATTCCGCCATGCAAGCGCCGGGGACTTCCTGCCCTTGCTTCAGCGCGTCTTTTATCATGGTCTTGCTGACGCTGCGTTCCACCTTTTCCGTCCAGTATTCGGCAGGGATAGCCTTTTCGTCCTCGATGCGGACAACGGGCGTTTTGCGGATGCTGACGGCATACACATTGCCCGCAAGCTTTTGCAGCCCGTGTTCCTGCATGGTGTGCAGGTAGTTGCCTTTGAGGTAGTTCATGCCGCGTTCAAGCGACTTGGCACGGCGGGCAAGGCGCTTGGATTCCGCCTCAAGAGCGGAAATGCGTTCGCCCTGTAAGCGGCAGAACTGGGCGAAGCCGTCAATCTTGGACGCTTCCTGTCCAGCGAGTTCTTCAAGGTAGCCGTCCAGCGCCATGATTTGCTCTTCGTTCAATTCGGATTCGTCCACGTCCAGGACGTTGGCAATCTCCATCTCGATATCTTTTATCGCGGGCATAGGTCTCTCCTTATGTGCCTAGAAAGGGCATTCATCCCAGCCAGGTTCTTCATGCGCCTGTTGCTGGGCGGGCTGTTGCGTGTGCGCGCCTTCCTGCCTGCGTTCCAGCATCTGCAAGCGCTGGCACTGGATCTCCGTTGTGTAGCGTTCCTGCCCCTGCTTGTCCTGCCACTTGCGCGTTTGCAGCTTGCCCTCGATGTACACGAGGCTGCCCTTGTGCAGGTACTGCTGGCAGATTTCCGCCGTGCGCTGGAAGGCAATCACGGTATGCCATTCGGTGCGTTCCTGGCGCTGCCCGTTGCGGTCGGTATAGCTTTCGTCCGTGGCAATGCGCAGGTTGGCGATAGGGGAGCCTCCCTGCGAATACTTGATTTCGGGGTCGGCTCCGAGCCGTCCTATCAACATAACTTTATTCAGCATGATGTTTCTCCTTTCACCCATTCTTCCCGCCTTTTTTGTTCCAATGCGGCAATGCAGGCGGGGCAAAAGTTCAACCAACTATCGCCTTTCTTTTTCGTTTTCCAACCGTTTCCATGGATAAAATCATGTACCAAAAGGCGGTCGTCTTGGTTTTCGTGTACCAGAACGCAATACCCGCAACCATCGCAACGTAACCAAAGGTCTAGCTTACAGGAATGGGATTGGTTTCTGGAAGTTTTGGTAAAAACGCTCATAATCTCTTTGCCCGCGTACAATGCCCACGGGCGGGCAGAGGAGGGGGATTGCTAGAAGGGCGGCTGGTCAACGGGGGCGTTTTCGGTTGCCGCCATGAATTTGTGGAATTCCTGAATGGTGAGGTCCTTGCGGCTATTCACCGTCCTGCCAAGAACCTCGGACAGCTTTATCAGGCAATCTTCCTTTGCCTCGTATCCGAGTTCACGAAGGCGGGCGAAAAGCGCCTTCAAGCGGTCGCCGTCCAGTTCGCCTTCCTGCTTCGGCTGGGGAGCGGGAGCAGGGGTAGGGGCGGCTTGCTGACGGGGCGCGGGCTGTTGCGCGGGCTTGCGCTGCCGTGCCTTTTCTGCCGCCTGCGCTGCTTCACCATCATCATCGTCCTGCGCGATGCCTACCATTGCGGCAAGGGCATAGCGGCGGGCATAGGTGAGGGCGCTGCCCCATCCCTGAATTGCTCCCATGCGATCCACGGGGAAGGAAATCTCCGATGCTATCCATTCGCCGCTGCTATGAGCCAGGGTAGTACGGAGAAGCACTCCGCCATCCTGACGGGAAAAGGGCGTCTGGATAATGGCAAGCTCGTTTTCAGCAAGCCCTTTGCGCACAGCGTCCAGCACGGCGGCAAGGTCTGCGTAGGTGCGCTTGCCACGCTGCCCACCGCCTGAATCTTTGCCATTGAACACGGGCGCTTCACTTGTCTTGGCGGCAAAGGTGAAGCCGCCCTGCGCTTTTGCCAATGCCGCGGCAAGATTGCCGATGTTAGGACTCATGGTTGTGGAAATATCACACATACCGTACTCCGTTTGTCTGGTTGGTTATCTGGTTCAGAAGGCGGTTCCGTTCGGCGCGGGCAAGGATTGCGGGCAGAGTGACTTCCTGCCAGTATTTGCGCTCCTCTGCCCGTTCCTGCTGCCGCACAAGGTATTCTGTTTCAAAGCTGGCGGCATAGGTGGCGGCAAGCTCTTTCATGCGGTGTTCGCGTTCGCTAGGCATTTGCAGCCTCCATAACAAGGGGTATGTCCATGTTGTCCAGAGCAGCGCCTTCAACGAAAAGGCGGCGGATTCCGGATTTCTTCATTCCGGACACCATTTCAACCCATACCTCTCCGCCCCTGATAGGCTTGTTTTCCATGATGAGCGATGTTCCGTCTTTCAGTATGAAAACGACGCGCTCAATCTTGCCAGCCTGCGACATAATGCCGCTGCAAGCAGAGTTTTCCGCTACGGCATAGATGAATGCCTGAAAGTTCCATGCCCTGTGAAAGGGTAGATAAATTTTATCAGCAAGCGTCCTAGTCATGCAGCGCCTCGCTTATGATTGCCTTGCTATCGATGCCCATTGCCTCATCCCTGCAATCCAGCCCGTGCTGAACGCCGCCGATGAAGCAGGCGGAGAAGATGCCGCCAAGGACAAGCCCCGTGAAGATGGAAAGGAAAAATTCACGCCTAGTCATGTTGTGCCTCCTATCCCTTGTGGTACGGGTGTTCAGGATGGGGATACACAAGCCCGGAAAGTTCTTTGCGTGCCAGAAAAAGGGCTGTTTCCAGATACATTATGACTTCGCGCAGGTCTTCCGAATATGTTGTTGTTCCATCGTAATTTTTTGCGTAAACCTCTAACGCGTCCAATGCTTCTTTGATATTGAACCGGATTTCTTCCATCTTCCGTACTCCTTTCTTGTGGGGGGCGGGCGGTGTTTCACCATATTGCCCGCCCCGTTGCCTTGCGCGGCTGCGTTTTCATGCATGCAAAGAGTGCCGCGCTTTCCGAACCGCTCGGAAATTCCTATGCCAGCGCCTTTTCCAGCGCTTCCGCCGCATCGAAGATGCTCACCCATGCGTCACGCACAAGCTCGTTCTTTTCGCGCTTGTCGCCGTTGGTGTCGGAAAGCTCTTCCTCGACCCTGCACAGGTATATGTCGTCTTTCATGTTTTTGAGCATCTTGAGGTAGCCATTGAGAACCTTGCGCGTTTCGGCGCTGAAATTTGCCGCCTTTTCCTTTTCCTCAATGTAGCAGCCCTTTTTCGAGTAGCTGCAATCCCCGTAGTAAGTCGTATAGGGGCATCCAAGTCCTGCGCACATAATCCGTACTCCTGTTAAGGTTGAAGTTCTTTCACCATCCCGGGCAACGCGCTGCTTATGTGCTTGCTGCCGCGCTGCCCGTCAGATAAAAGTCCGGCGCTTTGTTGTAGGTATTCCGCCGTAACCTTTGCGAAGCCCAGACACTCATCATGCCCTTTGAACAACCGTGGCGCTTATTTGCTTGACCCAGCCAGCCTTTCCCTCGCTGGCAAAATCTTTTTACCAAAAGGCAAAAAACTTGTCAACAAAAATTTTCCGCATGGTAAAAAAATCTTGAAAAAATTTTTTCAGGCTGGTAAAAATGCTTGTCGTAACAGGAAAAACAGCCCAAAAACTAGCCACGAACTATGCGGCTGGCTAGTTGGCTGACTAGTTGGCTGGACAGTAGGCACAAAAAATCCCGCCAAAGCGGGATAAAATAAAAATTTGTATGTTTGATGTGGCTACAGTATTTTTCCTACCCAGCGAACGCGCCCATGCACCTTGAACGCCTCAAGGTCACGGGCTGCAATATGAATATCCGAATAGCGGGGATTGTCGCTTGTTAGCACAATGCCGTCCCAGCCTTTCTGGACGCGCTTCACCCGTAGCTCGTCACCCAGCGTGACAACGTATATCCTTCCGTCAAGGATATCCTTCTCCGTTTGGTCGATAAGCACCGTGTCGCCGTCCTTCAAGGTTGGCTCCATGCTGTCCCCGCGCACGTCCATAAGAACGCTTTGCCGCTCCGATATATGTTCCCTGCCAAGGAAGTCGGTACGGAAGGCGTAATAGCCAACAATGGCGTCGGATGTTTCCAGACTTGCGCCTGCCCCCGCAACGGCGGCAACTTTAGGAATATAGGAGAAGTTATAATATTCCTCCCCCGGCAGCTGCATCGTTATTCCCAGATATTCAAGCACAGGGGAAAATTCCCCGATGCGCGGATCCCTGTCGCCTTTGAGCCAACGCGAAATATTAGCATTGGAGATGCCCGTTATCTTGGCAAGCTCGGTAGCGTTGCCGCAACGGTCGATTGCCATTTTGAGCAAGGGGACGATGTTTTGCGCTAAAGATTTCATGCTTCCTCCTATCGGCAAAAATTACCATTAAGTAAAGAACGGCTAAATTGATAAAAGGAAAAATTTTCTCTTGACTTTTTTTCTTTTTGGTAAAAAGATAAGCGGCATGAAAACGCTCAAAGACCAAATCCAAGATTTCTTGAGGCTGTCAGGGACAAGGCAAAGCCATCTTTCCTATGAGGCTGGACTACCTCCCGCGTATATCTGCCGTCTGCTTAAGGACGTTAGGAAGGATATGCTTTCTGAAAACGTGAACAAGATTAGGGCGGCTATGATGCGGATAAACCCCGCAGCAGCAAAGCTTGCTATGGATAATGGTAGCCATATCCAGCCCTCGGAGGAACAATAATATGCGCAGCGATTTGCAGCGCCCTGACGTTATCCAAGCCCTCCAGTCAGCGGCGCAGGCAAAGGGCATGAAAGTAGTTGCAGCGGAGATGGACATGGCGCCGTCTTCGCTTTATGCGGCGCTCAATCCGTATGGCGACCGCTCCGTCAGCAAATGCGGGCTGGAGCTTGCCCTCGGCATCATGGCGTACACGGGTGACAAGACCGCCTTGGCTATCATGGCAGGGGAGCTTGGCTGCACCGTGACGGAGCGCAGGGAGCCGGACAAGCCGACCGTTGCGCAAGAGAGCCTGCAAGACTTTGCCGCCGTCAATCGGCTTGCGCAGGCTATGGAACAGGGC
>Ga0326511_10000409_pt1 | contig 37207 bp, 66 predicted proteins | sample 0_2496_0518_D_FD_203701 | JGI IMG/M metagenome (GOLD analysis project Ga0326511, IMG submission 203701) | Bovine rumen microbial communities from UC Davis, California, United States - 0_2496_0518 | ecosystem: Host-associated > Mammals > Digestive system > Stomach > Rumen | place: USA...
CTAACTCTATCATTTTTTTAGTCCTTCTAATTCTCTTTTTAATCTGTTAATTTCTATTTGTCTTTTTCTTAATTCTTTATGTTGTTCCACACATAAGTCTTTATATTTCTTTTTTTCTTTTCTTAAGTAAGTATTATTTCCTTTGATTTCTTTCATTTCTATATCTTGTAATGTTAATAAATGTATTAATCCCTTTTTTGTAATTATATTTCTTAAGAACCATTCCCTGATAATTTCTTTTAATGTTCTAGTTTCTTCTATTTCTTCTTTAGATGTTTCTTCTAATATTTCATCAATTCTTTCACTAACTTTCATTTTTATTTCTCACTTTCATAAATATTATTTTGACTTGTTTGTTGATTAACTTGGTCTGCTCTTATCACTAAAGTATAAGCAAGTGCTAAACATATTAATAATGCTACTGCTAATTGTATTATTTTTTTCATAATTATTCCTCCTTTTTATTCATTTTTTTTAAAACATTTTTCATATATTCTTCTATAAGTGAACTAACTGATTTATTCACCATTATAGAATATAATTTAAATTCCTTATATGTTTCTTCATCTACGTTGAATGTGTGTATTTTTTTCATCTCTTACCTCCTATCTTTAAATCCATTTTATTATATAATTATATAAAAAGCAATAGTTTTTTTGAAAAAAATAAAATTTGACATTTTTAAGTGTAAAAAAAAGACTAATAATTAGTCTTTCTTTATTTTTAAAACAAACTTTTTGCCTTCTTCAGTCCATATTATAATTTCATCATCTTTATATATAACATGATTTATTTGTGGACTTGTTTCTAATATTTTAATGTATTCTTTTGCTGTTAATAAATAATCTCGTATTTTTAAATATTCTTCTATTTCGTGTGAATACATAATTAACCTCTAATCAGTTGTTTTTGTATATTCTATCCATACATAACCTGAATAAGAACTTCTATTACTTGTTGTATGTATTCTTATACTTTGATTATGCCCCGAAAATACATAGTCATAAACAAGACAGTCGTGAATAGATGAAGAATAAGCACTTGATAAAAATACTTGTTCGTTACCGTTTGTTGCATAACCTCTTAATTCAACTACTGTTTCTAGGTTACTAACACCAGAACTTACCCAACTATTAGTTGCATTTGGAAAAGCATTAACTTTATACATCTTTCTATATACAGGTTTTCCAAGCCAAGTTTTATTTGTTTTAACTTCTGTTGTTGAATATTCGTCTGGGAAATCTCCATATACTTCTCCACCTATTTGAAGTAATCCTCCTAGGCTTTCATCATAATCACACATTATACCTACACCATCATCTGCTAATGATATATTAGGTACTGCACTTGACATTGGTGTTAATTGAATTATCTTTGTACTTAATTTATCTGTTATTGTTATTCTAAAGTCATATGAATAATTCAAATTAAATGAATAGTCAGGGTTATCACTTCTTACTGTACCTGTAAAACTAAATGTATTCCCACTAACTGTTGGTGTTATATTAGTTGTACCTGTTATCCAAGTGCTATCGCTTGTCTTTTTAAATTCATATGTTGCTGACTGTATTGCATTGCTTACTTGACCAAAACTTTCATTCCATATTGTTCCTGAATAAGTTAAGACTGCTCCAGTACCAACACCACCATTATTTCTTTCTACCTTTGAACTTGTATCTATTGTTAAATCTTGATAGTTCTTTTCTGCACTTGCTAATTTAGTTACTAATGTTGTATTACCTCTACTATCCACTGCAAATACATTATATACACCGCTTGAAGCATTATTAATTGTTCCATTAACACTTGTGCTATCACTATATGCTATATCTATTGGTGTTCCATTTCCTACTCTAAATTGATACTTACTCATAGTTGCTTGTTTTACTGCTGTTGCTTTATTTATAGTTGATATTGTGACTTTAACATTTGAATAGCCATTTACATTAATGCTACTATTTCCAGTTAATGCTAATGTTGTAGGGTTAACATCTTCAAATTCAAAATCACTAAATACAGGGTTGCCATTTATTATTGTAAATGTTCTTTTAATATATGATAAATAATTTGTATTATTTATTCTTGTTCTAACATAAAACCATACACTTCTACTATTTGAAGTTGTTGTTGCGCTTCTTAATGTGTTTCTTTCTTCTTCAGTTAATGTAAATGTATAACTTGTTCCTGTCTTTGATATATCTCTATATGGTACATCATCTCTTGCTCCAGTTAATGATATACAGGCATCAAGTTTTTGTGCATTAGTTCCTAGAGGGTTACTATATGTTATTGTTGGATTTGCTTCATCATTAAAGTTTGGCGCTGAAGTTATAGTTGCATTTCTAGGAATAGTATCTAATGATACAGTTCTATAACCAGTAGAAGTTTTACCTGCTAGTGATGTTCCAGAAGGCCCTGTTACTGAACCATAAATAGTTACATCTTTTTTACCATTTGCATTATGTAATACTGTATTTGAATAAGTATAAATTAATTGATAATTATTACTTATTGAACCTTGCCAAGTTCCAGTTCCCTGCATACTTGTATCATTAATACAAGCCCAACCACTAAATGTTCCTGTTGTAGTAGAACTATCTGTTCTTTTACCATATACATTTATTGTTATTGTTGAACGGTTTAATGATGATTGTTCTGCTGGTGTAGAACCATTTACTACTGAAGACCACTCAACCTTACATTGTAAAGCACCACTAGGATTACATTCAAAACTACCACTTGCAAATTTTTGTATATCTAATTTAATTCTATTCATAACAACCTCCTATATTTTAGTAAACCAAGTGTGGCTTCCTATCTTTTGTATAAGTACATCACATATTATTGCTTCATCTTTTACTTCAATATAATTAGTTTCAGTACCCTTATTAGTAAACTTTGTTTTTGGGTTAGTCATATCATTCTTTTCATATATTCTTACACCATCTGCATTTGCTTTGAATACAACATTTTCATCATCACTTGAAGTAATTGTTATACCCTTTGATATGTTTACTGTATCAGTTGTTGTTTCATTTTGGTTTTGGCTATATGCTAATTTTACACTACCAGCATTTACCATTAAGTCATAGATTTCGCAACTATCATCAGTATCACTTATAAACTCTACTTTTATATGTTGGTTGCTTACTTCTATTGTTTGAACAAACTCTGTTTCATTATCTTCAGTTAGTTCATATTCTATGTCATTTATTTTTACACTAATTTCTGATAGTGGTATTATTTTTTTATATTTAAAACTTATAGTATAATTTCCATTTGATACATTCTGGTCTTGATATAATGTATTGTTTTGTAATAACAATGCTGAATGATTACTTGAATTATCTTCGCTTATTCTTGATACAATACCATTCCAAAACTCATAAGGATTATTATTATCTCCACTTTCAAACCATAATCCAGTATTTCTAAATATGTTATTACCACCTGCTTCACTAAATGTATTGGTTACACCTGTTTCAGCAGTTTGTATTAACTGATTTACTTGTTCTATTGTATACATATTGCCTGTTTCTGTTTCAAGTGTTTCAGTTCTACTTGTTAAGGCTTCTATTTGACCTTTTTGTTTATCTGCAATGATATATGTTTGATTTACTTTTCTATCAGTTTTATCTGCCTTTTTATAATCAGTTTCACTTTCATTTGGTCTATCTGTGTGTACTATTTCTTCTAATCCTTGTGATATATTAATTTCATCATTAAACATTATACATGAATAAGTTGTATCATCTATTGTTATATTATATTTATCACACACTTCATAATAAGTTATACCTGTGCTTGAAAAATCATTTAAATAATATTCTAGGCCATCAAGTGCTTCTAATATATCAGATAAATATTGGTCTCTATCATTAAAGTTCATAATTTGGTTATCTTTGATTTTTATTTCACACAAGCCATCTTCTTCTACACTTTCTTCATCTCTTAAATATATATTATCTGCTTCACTTGCCCTACTCAATACTATTGAATTTACTGGTCCATATTTTTCTCCAAATTTTACATTTATGTCTTTCAAATATTTTTCATCAATGGTATCTTCGGTATCATTGATATATCTTATTTCTAATTCATCATCTTGTTCATTTATACATATTGTACTTGCAGTTACTTGCGCCAATTCATCAAGTACATCCCTGAATGTGTAATCAAGTGAATTACCTTCATCATCTAAATATAATTCTTTTTGAATTTCTTTATCATAATTGGCAAATGTATCACTTGCATTTTTAAATGTTATGCCAAGAAAAGTACATATTGAATTTATATAACTTCTAATTGTTATTGGATATGTTATGCCCATATTTGCATAATCAACCATTGAATATAACATTTTATCATAGCAAACTAATTTATAACTTAAAGTATCTTCTTGTATTTCACTACTATATACAATATAATTTCCAAGATTAATATAATCAAATTCTCCAAAAGGTTCATATTCAGTAGCAGGGCCTACTTCTATTTGAATACTATTTAATATTTGTTGTTCAGTTAAAGTATCAGATGTACTATAATATGTTATTGCCAAATATTGTGCATTATTTCCTGTATTTATTGTAATATTAGTTGTTGTATTTGTACCTATTACATAATTTATTGCTGGTGTTAAATTAACAGGTATTGTTTCAAATGAACCAACTCTAAAAAAACTAGAGGCAATTTTTGATATTGTATAAATAGTGTTTTCTTTACAATTTATTAGAATTGTTTTTCTATCATTTCTGTCAATTTCCCAATTACCATTTGCATCTATATATTCTATTTTAATATTTGCATTATCTTTATCAAATAAATTCTTACCACTTCTAGTTTTGACACCAAATTGGCAATTTATAGAAGTACCTATTGGTATATTCTCATTACTATCTATATCTAGTTGTTTCATTATAGATTTTAATATACCACCTTCATAATGTGGTGCAACAGAGTTAAGTTTATCTTTGCCTAACTCTATTGTTTCACCATTTAAATTATATGTTATTTTACAATCAATTTGTCTGCCAAATTTATATATCTCGCTTTTATATTCATTTGTTATACTTTTCATTATGACCTCCTACTTACTGATATGAATGATACTTGAAAGCCTTCGTTCTTATGTGAATTTTTTCCAATTATATTCTTGTTTGAAATTTCATAATCACCTGTATAAGTAGTCATAGTATAATTTGCTCTTTTACTTGGGTCATAATAAGTAACTGTTTGTCTTGCACTATCTAATATTGGCACAATTGTTTCTAATTCACTTTTTGATAACTTTCTAAAATGTAATACTAATTTTGGAAATATTCCAAGAAGTGTTCCACTTTGGTCACCATTTAAGTTTCTTCCAGAGTCTGATGCCCACAATTTATTATATTGATATTGTGCTTCAACTAAATATTGCCCCATATTTACTCCATTTATTGTTATACTATTTTTATTTACAAACAATTTAATCCCTCCTAACTATTAAAAGCAAAGTTGCTTTCATTTTGTATTTTTTGTAATTCTCTACTTATGACTCTACCATTCATTGAATTATTTATAACTGCATTGATAGTAATATATTTACCAATTGCTTCACCAAGTAAAGCCATTTGTTGTGCATTAGTTAATGGGATTACACCTTCTTGACCTCTTTCACCAGCAACTGCACTACCAACTGGTACACCTCTTCCAGGTTGATTAATAATACCACCTTTGGCTAATCTTGTTATATGTACTGTGCTTAATTTATTTAGACTAACACCTGGTATTTTATTTATTAAACCAATTACTGAATTTATATCTCTTATAAATTTATTGATAAAATTTTCAATAAAGCCAAAAAGTAAATTGATTGCACCTTTTATAATTGAACTAAATGCTTGTGCTGTTGCACTTGCCATATTTGAAACTGTTGCTTTAATAAAGTTCCATACACTTGTTACTATTGATTTTAAGCCTTCCCATACACCACTAAATATTTTTTTAAGCCCTTCTAATGCTTTCTTCCAATTACCAGTAAATACACCAGTTATAAATTGAATTAGTCCATCAAATATTTTCTTTAATGCTTTTATTTGGCCATCAAATAAATTAAAAATTAATATTAAAATGTTTTCTGCTGTATTGAATATCGCTAAACCAAAAGCACCAAATTTATCATATACATCTTTTCTCTTTTTATCGAACCAACCTATTATTTTTTCTTGAAAGAAACTTTTTATCTTATCCCAATACTTAGTTATTACTCCAACAATTATTACTGCTACTGCTACAATTGCTAATGGTATATTGCCTATTATTATGGCCAAACCTAACAATGCCACACCAATTCCTATTATTACTTTTCCAAAATTTTCAAAGGTTGGGTCTTTCAGATATTTAATCAAATTCATTACAGCATATACAATACCAGCAATTAATACACCAATTCCTAATGCCATTAATAAACTAGCGCCAAGTTTAATGGCTAGTATTGCAGAAGCAATTCCTGCTAATGTTGCTAAAATAATGTCTTTATTTGCAACAATCCATTTTAACCATTCTGGGATTTCTGCTTCTGGTAAATTAAATTCAGGAGTTTTTGCGCCTCCACCTGCGCCTCCACCACCAGATGCAGTATTATCTTGTACAACATTCATTTCATCAAAACTTGCAAGTTGTTTTTTCATCTCTTTTGCAGATTTAGAACCTGATGCTAAATCTTTTGCCATTTTATTTGTTGTTAATTCACCAGCACGAGCATATAAATCAATTCCAAATAATGCTTTCATTAAATAATTCAAATAACTTAGTAATGTTGATACTAGGCTTATTATTCTCAACACCACAGGTTCTAATGCTGTTGCTAATACTAATCTTATATTTGATATTTTATTTGCTAAATCCTCATTATATTCTGATAATGTACTCATTGCTTGTCTTACAAGCATATAAGCACTTCTTATACCAAATACTGCTAATGCCCATTGACCTACTTTTTTTATAAGTCTAGATGTGGAATTACCTGCCTCATCTATTCCTCTTTTTATTTTTGAAAAGTCAGTTGTGTTTATTGACTTTTTATAATCTTCAAACTTTTGTTTTGACTCTTTTAATTTAAAATTGGCTTCTTCAATTTTAGAATTTTGCTGTGCCAATTTATTGTTTACTTCACTTTGTTGTGACTCTAATTCAATTATTTTATTTATTAATTGTTCTTCTTGTTTATCTACTTCTTTAAATGATAATTCAAGTAATTCATCAGACTCTTTTTGAGTTAAATCCATAAGTGATTTGCTATTTAAATATGCAAATCTTTCAGCATCTGCACTTATTTCACCTAATTCTTCTTTAGTTTCTTTTAAACTTCTCTTTACAATGTCTAACTTATCTTTTAATTGATTTGATTTATCAACTTCTACTTTGACATTTAATTCTTTTTTTTCAACATCTCTTTGTAATTTTTGGTACTTTATATCAAACTCGTCAGTATCAAGTTCTGTACCAATTTTTACATATCCATCCATAAAACCATCTCCTTTCTACAAGCCAAGTATTTCGTTTAATTTCCTCATACTTTCTTCTTGTTCTTTTGTTAAATGATTTTCTTTTTTATATTTCTTTAAAGCAACTTGTTCTTTAGCCTTTGCTATTTTTTGTCTTTCTTTTGAGTCTTTTATTTCTGATGCATCAAAGTTTCTTAAGTTTCTTATTCTATTTAAAATACAACAATTACCCAACTCACTATTTGATAGTCCGTTTATTAATTTATTAAATTTGTGCCAATCCATATCGACACTTTCTAAATCAATTTGATAATCACTCATAAAACTGGCTTCTATATAATCCATATCTTCAGTATAGTCCATATCAGGTTGTTCTTTTGTATCAACCACTTCTTGACCACATGATAGGTAATTTAAAATCCATTTAAGCAACTTTTCATAGTGAGTAGGATTATCTAGTCCTTTTTCACCAAACATTGTGCAAATGACTCCTAATGCTCTTTCATAGTCTCCTATTGATGAGTCTGTTGCAATATCATTACATTTTATAGCAGTTCTAAAGTCAACTCTTGCTTCATAGATAGTATCTTCAATTTGTATCTTCTTAATACATGCCATTATTCAATCACTTCTATTTGTTCTTTATTTCTATTTTTTGCTTCACCATATTTCTCTTTTACTTTTTCAGTGATGTCTTTCATATTAACATCTAAATGTGGTGCAATTTGTTTTTCTATTATTTCATCAATTTCTTGCAATGTAGTCCATGTGAATTTTCTACCATTTAGTAGTTTTTCAACTCCTCTTGGACCAAGAAACATATTATATACTTCTATTTCTTTCATAAAAAAATCATTTAATGCTTTGATTTTATCTTCTTCATTTTTACTTAATAATTTTTTACCTTTAACATCTTCTCTTCTATCGATAACCAACATTTGGTTTCTTAAGTTTTCTTTATTCTTTTTATCTTTTTCCATTAGTTCTTGATATCTTAAAGGTAACTCAATATCATCTAATTGAAATTCTAGATACTCCCCTGTATCTTTTCCATCGTATGTTTGTATTCCTAATCTGAATACGCTATCTTTACTTAACTTAATAATATTGTCTGTCATATTATTATCTCCTTTTCTTTTCTAAAATAATTTAAAAAGGGCTGAGCAAATAATATGCCCTTGCCCCTTAAGGTTTATTATAAACTTGTTGTTGGTGTAAATGTTGGTGTAGAACCGCTAAATGTTACAGTTCCTTCAACAGCGTCACCATCATAATATATATCATATTCTATTTCAGCATTTTCACCCATGTAATTAGTAACTGTTATAATTACATCGTTCATTTTTGCTGGATATGTAGTTCCTGTTCCGTTCCATCTATCAATATCAAGCACTTGTGTTTTATAGTTAAGTTTGTCACGTCCTGCATTTATAAATTCAAATACTGGGTCACCTTTATAACATTTTTGTGTAACACTTCCTTGTTTTTGATTTGATGAATGGTCATTTCTAGCATTATCTTCTATAATCCATTTTTCTGTGTCTACTTGTGGATTGAAAGCTATACCATATTCAGTAATACCAACACCTAGTACGTCCCATTTTTTAGTTTGTGCTGATGGTGTAGTATTTAAATAAGTTAAAAATTGACTACGATTAATTTTTTCAATTCCACTTGGTACGAAATCTGCCATTATAATCTTTCCTCCTTATTTATGTTTTTGTTTTCTAGTTCTCTTTTAATAAGAACTAAATCTCTATATTCAAGAGGTTCAATAAAACCTTGTTCATTTAACTTTACAATTTGTTCATAAGTTAAACCAGTAATTTCATCACCAGCAATATAATTGCCAATGTTAGTTGTAAAATCTATTTTTGCTATTACTTTTTTCATTTAAACCTCCCTATATGTTATTTGTATTTGTATATCAAATGTTCCTGTTTTACCATCATCATTACTAATCATAGTTCCACAATTCAAACATTCAATACTTTCGATATTTTCTATTTCAGGCAAAACGCCTTTGTCATTATTAGATTTGATTATACTTTCAAATTCTTCAAAGAACCCTATGTTTTTTAAATTATTAATAGTATCTTGCGAATAAGACTTGCGACTTCTAAATGAATAGACATCTCTACGCTTTATAACACCTATGATCCAACTTTCAACTTCTGTATCAGTAGGTATTTTATCTAAAGAATAATCTCCAACTTTATTACTTAACATATTAGCACTAATTTGATAATTTCTACTTGTAGTAAGAGTATTAATTACACCAAATAAATAATCCCTTAACTTTGATATTCTATAATCCATTATTTACCTCCATGCTTCACATAATCTTGTACTTCTTTAACAACATTCTTCATTTCAGCACTTACCATTCGCTTGTCCCAATAAGGACCAGTTCCTGGTGTAGTATAATTTTTAACTTGATGTGTTCCATCTTCTCTAACACCATAATATTGGTATCTTGCATAATTGCTTTCATAGGTAATACTATCAGGTTGTATATCAACAATAGTTCTTAAATTTCCAGTATCTCCTTGTGGAACATATTTGTCCATATGTTTGTAACAGGTATTTGTAAAAAATTGTTGTACTTTACCATTTATTTCTAAACCTAAACGTGCTTTTATTTCACTTACCGGTTTCATTGAGGAAGCCATACTATTTACCTCCCAAATGTATATGTTGATTATGACCAAAGTTATTATTATTAATGCTTGTTATATTATAAATTAGATAATTATTTAAATCTTCTTGTGTTTCTATATCAATGTCAAGTGTACCTTGCACAATAATATCACCGACTGCAAAATCATTTATATTAAGACCGCTATTTTGATCATAAGGTATACGTACTTCAACGTCATTTGCGTCATTATAACCTTTATTAATACCAGCACCCTTGCCACCAAAGAACCACACTTTATCATAGTTATATCTAGTCCATTTTTCAAAATGTGTCGCTACATCTAATCCGTCTTTATGATAAATAGTTACGCTAGAGTTTATTAGCATTATTCAACACCAATATACATAACGTGTTCTCCATTAACTATAACACCAAGTAAATATGTTTTAATTATATCTTCAACTTCAGAGTTTTTAGATTTAACTACATCACTTACTTCACTTGCACTTATATAACTAATTGAATAACCGTCTGTATTTTCACTTTTTACATTACCACTACTAGCTATGCTATTTGTAGCATTTATAAAGTCACTTATACTATTTATCAAATTATACTCACATAGTTTAACTTCTTGTGGTATATCTTCACTATCTAAATCTTTTATTCTATTGAATGTTCTTATATCAATTTGTCTTCTTGCTTCAAATTCTAATAGATTAAAAGGCTTTTCGCCAATTGCAGAACCACCTAATTCTTGATATTCTGCATATGTTAGGTATTGTCCTTCAAATGTCATAAAAAGCCTCCTTTATATTATAAACTTACTACTGTTCCGTTGTAGATTATTAAATCTGGAGTAACTGCTTTAGTTCCTTTGTATGCAAATAAACCAAATGCTGTTGCGTCAGATAAATCAACTTTAGCTGGATTGTAAATTGAAGTCATTATTGGTTGAGCTACTGCACCTTTAACCATAACTACATAATTAATTCCTTGTGGTAAGAATACATTTGAATAAATACTAACATTGTTGAATGTTCCTTCTTCATAGTTTCTTACTTGTCCTAAATCATTTGAGTTAGATATAGAATTAATTTTGTTTCTTAATTTACCATAGTATGCTGGTGACATAACTACTTCAATCATATTTCTTGGTACACCTTGTACGAAATCATTTTTAGTTGTTTCGATTGTTTGAATAGCTTCTTCTATTTCATCTTCAATTGATGGAGTACCAGTTGGTGTAAATGAAGTACCTTCACTTACTGCTTCAGCAAAGAATTTAGTATCTAATTCTACTGCTAGAGCGTCTTGATGATTTCTAGTTCTTCTTTCAATTAAACCACCAACACCATAAGTTTTAAGGTCTTTTTCTTCAACTTCTTCTAAATATTCAGTGTTATCGTTTATTGAAATTACTACTGGTTCTGCTTTGATATAATCAGCTTTACCTGCTCCTCTTGCAGTTCCATATGCTTTACCTACTTTATTTACAAATCTTTTAGCTTCTACTGTACCAGATGTAGGTTCTCCTGATAAATCAGTATTTTTTAATCTACTTGCTAATGTAATATGTTGTAAGTTTTCAATAACTTTACCATATTCTTCAGCAAGTTTGTCTTTACCTGTTGTTCTTAAATCAATACTTAATGCGTCTAATCTTGCCATTTTAAAATCATTCCTTTCTTTTTACCAAAATGTTGGTATATCTTTTGTATTTGTGTTTTCTTCACTATCGCCCATACTTTCCATATCTTTTTGTTGATTTGGGTTTGTAAAGATATCACTTTTATCTTTAGTTAATTCATCAAATAAATCTTGAATACCCTTACCTTTGTTTTCAGGTTTATTTAATCCTGTTTTAATATCATTTAAAAGACCACTTCTTGCATAGTCGCTAGTAAATGTTTTGCCTTCGAATAAAGCATTGATATTATCAGTTAATATCTTGTCTTCTTCTTCAGCTTTCTTTTTTGCTTCTTGTTCCTTAATTGAAGTTTGCAACTCTTCATATTTAGATTTCCAATCAGCATTGTCTTTAGCACTTTCATTGAACTCATTGATTTTAGTTTCATAAGTAGAAATTTTTTCATTTAATTCTTCTTTATCAGATTTTAATGTTTCAATTTCCTTATCTTTTTTAGCTACTGCTTTACCATATAAAGCCATAACTTTTTCAACTTGTTCTTCTTCTAAAAAGTCTAAATTTTCTCTTTTCATAATTTCCTCCTATCGTTAGTTTTACGTGCCACGAACACGAGAGATTTAATTATAGGAGTTCATCTACCGAACTCTATAATAATTATAGCATAACTTTAAAAAAACGCAAAATTTCAATAAAAAAAGCAAGATTATTTCTTGCTAGTTTTTTTCTTTTTATGTTTAATTTCTTGTGCTTCTTTAACTGCTTGTATTTTTACTTCTTTTGCTACTGGGTCTTTTTCAATTTTAGGTTCAACTTCAATTACTTTAACAACTGCACGTCCAATTGGATTAGCACCTAATAAATAATCAGTTAAATCTTGTGGGCATTCAAATATATCACCAACATATATTCTTCCTTTTGAGTCTACTGATTTTCTTTGAATATTTTGAAGTTCATCAAATCTTTCTAAAGTAAAACCTTCAATTGCTTCTAGTTTTATCATTTTTATTCCTCCTAACTTAATATTTAATAATATTATATCATAGGTATTATCAATGTCGCAACTTTCATCATTTATTGCTATGTAATTACTAGTCATTTCATGTACATTAATATTTTGACCGTTAATACTTCTATACAATTCCCATGTAATAGGTTCTCTACAACATAATCCATCATCTTTCATCTTTTTTACTATATTTATATGTTTTTTAAATAATTTATAATCAACTACCTTAAATGCAAATGGTTCGTCATGTTTTTTTATGTATTTAGGATTTTGATTTTTATAACTGCAAAAAAATAATATACTATCAGTTTTATTTTCTACTATTGTTTTTATAGCATTTTCACTATAATATACATCTCCAAATAAGAAACATATTGGTTCATTTAATAACTCTATTGGAAACGCACTTAACCAATAACCTGTTTTACTTATATAATCCCAGTCATTATGTAATGATTCATATCTAGGTACTCCTAAATTATCAAATTTTTTATCATGAGATGTAATTAAAATATCTTTTATACCATTTTCTTTTAATAATCTAATGGTTCTTTTAATTAATGGTTCATCATTTATTTTGGTTAGTTGTCTAGGTATTTCAAAATCTTTTGATGTTCCATCACTTAATATAACATATTTCATTACCATTGCTTATCACCACCCATGTCTATCTCTTGTTTTGTTTTTATTATTCTTTCTTGCATAAATCTATCTATTTTTGGGTCTTTGCCTTTAACACTTAATGCAAATTGCAATGTATCTGCATAATGTCGAATAGTTGAAGTTCCCCAAACAACCTTTTCACGAATAGTTGTTACTGATTTGTTATTTGACTTATTCCACACATAAATTGGTTCTTTTAATAATTTAAATGAGTTCATATAAAAACAAATCTTGCAATGTTGGTTCTTATCTTCTTTTAATGTGCCTTCGTTATATAGGCATTCTTGCCTTGTGGCGAGACTTTTCTTAATAACCTTACCAACACCACTCCAACCATTAAATGCTTCGTATTTGTCTTGATATTGTGGAATAAAGCAGGGTTTTAGTTCGTTGTTCTTAAATTCTGATAAACCACAAAACAATACATCTGGTTTCGTTTGTAATTTGTTATTTATCTTTTCTAACACACTTTCATCTAATAACCAGTCATCACTATCTACACAAAAGATATAATCAACATCATCAGATAAGTGTAAGTAAGCCTCGTTTCTAGCACCACCATTTAGTCTTTTTTGTTTTAGTTCTATAACTTTATGTGGTGATTTTAATAAACTTTTTGCTATCTTAACACTATTATCTGTACTCATATCATCTACAAATATAATCTCATAATTAGTATATGTTTGATTTAATATACTTATTAAGCATTTTTCTATTGTATGCTCATAATTATAGTTGGGTATTATTATTCCTATCTTATAATCTTTTCTTTCTACATTATCCCAATCTTTATCAATTGGATTTGCTTTCTTAATACACTCTACATTATAATCAGTTAAGTTTATATCTACAAATTCACATCTATCGTATCTTATACAATGCAACCCTATTTTTAATAATTCTTCCAGTGATTCGTTATCAAATAAATAAATATATTCATTCTTATTATCTACAACATTTAAAGAATTTTTATCAACTGCTATTTTCATTTTATCACCTAGAATTATTATAACATATAATTTTAAAATAACAAAAAAGAACATATTTCTATGTTCTATTGGTAGCTACACATACACTCGAACAGGAGAATATGTGTTTTAGTGCCTATTATAAGCACCACATTGAATAGATACAAGTCAGACTTCCCTACTTAAACTATTGCTTTTACATACCTAGTCCCCGCTAGGTATAACTTTATATCTACTCAATGTGCTACTCACAATGAGCAACACTTTATAGCTTCTAACCCAGATAGAAGTATCTGGACAATTAAATTATATCATTTTAATTTACTTTTCGCAACTCATCATCTGCATATTTCCATTTGTAGCCATAAGCAGTAGATATTCTTCCTTTTGCACAAGCAATTATATTACTTCTATTAAAATTAAGTTCTTTTTCGATTTCAGTTATTGAATTATATTTCTTAATAAAATTATTATTTTTGTCGTATTGTTTAATTGATTTTATTATACCTAATCTTGCTTTTTGTGTTCTAGTTCCATAGTTTATATTATATGTATGCTCACACCATTCTAAATTATCAACGCAGTTATTACTAGGATTTTCATCTTTATGGTTAATTTCATTATAATTATTAGGGTTAGATAAAAATGTCATTGCTACTAATCTATGTACTCTAAAATGATGTTTTCTACCATCTTTTGTAAATAAACACACCCTTTTATAATTATGATTACTTTCTTGTTTTAATATTTCTTCTTTATTATGATGTCTATATTTCATGCTTTTTACTCTACCCAAATTAGACACCATGTATCTTCCTTCAAAATTAGGAATATCTTTCCACACTTCTTCTATCATATATAACACCTCCCGAATAAGTGTTAGAGGAAGCAATTCGGGTACTTCCTCTATATATAATTATAACATATTTACTTCATTTTAGCAACATTTACACGACGATAGCCACTAATTTTAGCACGTTCAAGTTTACTTTTTAAACCACTTGTTTTTAATATATCTCTATATTTGCTTGTTAATTGAGTTATTCTACTTTGCATTTCTCCAACTAATTCAACATTATTGCTAGAACGAGCAAGTATTTGAGTATCCTTAGACTTTCTTAATTCTAATTCTATTTTTCGTAACAATTGCTCACCATCATATAAGCTATAATGTTTACCATTGTATTCAAAGCCTTTTTCATTATCTTCATTTATTTTTTGTAATTCTTTTTCACTATATTCTGGCTTACTTACACCAAGTACAATACTAAATATATAATGATAACAATTCATTTCACTAATTGGACGATAGCCATTTTTGCCGTCGTGGTCTAATGTAATTGACTTACCTTTATAATCTTTGGCTATTTGACCGCTATTTAATTTTTCATATTCTTCATTACTAAATTGTCGACCTTGTGCCTCTGTGTGGTCTGGTGCTGGGTTTAAATGCACTGATATTTCAACACCATCGCTATCTATTTCTTCACCAATTATTTTTTGGTTCTCATTATGTAATTCTCTTAATTTACCTTTTAAGTGCATACGTACTGCACTATCTAAACGCATTGACCTACCACTCTCATATTCTATTGTTTTTAATCCACTGCCACCGATATCTTTTAATATCTTACTCATAGCACTGTCAAAACTTTCTTTTCCTTGACTTACATTTAATAATGCTTCATCTAATACTCTATTATATGTTTCTCTTAATCCTACAAATTGTGATCTACCTTTTAAATCTCGTATCGTATAACCTAATACATTTGCCCTTGTAAAATTATACATCTCGTTCTTAACTATGTTAGATAATGCCATTGTTTGCGTTTTTAATGCTATATTATCTTCAAATGGTGTAAATGGTATATTTCTATACTTATAAAACTTTTCAGAGAATAATTGGTCTTTTTTTGCGTACGTTGAAAATATATCATCTATATCTTTAACATTTAAATTAGTATATTTAGATATTTCTTTAATAATATCTTCATATGTTCCGCCATACTTCAATATTTGCACCAATTGTTGTGCTTCTGATGGTGTTAGTTCTCTTATTTTACCAATAGAAGAACCTATCTTCATAAGAAAATAGGTGTTAGCTTCTTCTATTCTTCTAATTAATCTTTCTACTAATAATTCAGCTGTTCTTTCATCTATCATAGGTTATCACCTACTATTCTTGGTTTTCGTTTCTAATTCCTAGCAAATCATCTACATTTGGTTGGCTTTCTGCTATTTCATCGATTGCTTTTTGACTTTCTTCTAATGTTTCATCAGGTTTAAGCCATTGTCTTATTTCGACCTTGCTCATTATTCCTTTGTTTTCAGCCCAAGTCATTTGTGACCATTCTGTTTGTGTATCTTCAAGTAAACTATATGACCAGTCAAAATCTAGTTCATATTCACCTTGTGGTGATAAATTAAATGCGTTTGCAAGCACATTACAAGCGTAGAAGAAATCTTCTAAACCTTTTTCAATGTTGCTTCTCATATCATCACATATTGTAAATGTATCATACATTGACTTTCTTATTTCAGTTGCTGTTGCATTTACGCTGTTTACTTCTGATAATATTCCATAACTTGTTCCTACTTCGTGTTCTAATCTCTTATAAAGTTCTTGTAATCTTGTTGTATAATCTCTAAATTGTGGGTCATATATTTCAAAGAAATCATCTTTACCACTATCTATCTTTTTAAATATTCCATTTTTAGGAAGTCCATCTTTACCATTGAACATAGTTGCATCTGCACCTACGAATGCTTCTTTTAATTCATATTCACGAACTATTTGTTTCATAGTTTCACGAATTTCAAGTATTGTTGCGTCACAACCATATGTAATTGGCACACCATATTTATCATTTGATTTACGATTATTAATTGGTGACTTAATATAACCAAATAAAACTCTGTCAACATTTGTAATAGTTCTAACTTCTTGAATATCTTTCCAGAAATCAGGAGCTGGTATTTGTGTTCCTTTCTCATCACTATATTGTTGTGTAATAACCATATTGCCATTTTGTATTTGATAATTAGTCCAACGGAAGTATGTTTTAGCATTATTATTGCTACCTATTGTTTTCTTTTCAGCAAGCACTGTTGCACCTGTTATTAATTCACCTTCCATTTTATCTATTGTTAATCTATCTTGTGGCACTAAATTATAATAAATCTTGCCACCTTTTACATATGGTACAAGAATAAGACCACCATAACCAAATGCCATTGATACTATTTTCTTTGCTTTCTTCCACATTGACTGACCTGTCATATTAAGTAAATCAACACGTTGATTATCTCCGTCAATATTCATTGTACTATCACTTATTGTATAGTTTGCTAATTTATTACTAAATATAGCATTGAAATTAATATTGTCTATGTTTTCATATGCTTTTGCATATTCACTGTTATCATTTATTTCTTTTTCTGTTGTTTCTGTATTTATCTTGAAAATATTAGTCAAGATATATTGTATTATACTTTTAAACATTGTCCCTCTCCTTTTTTAATCTTGTAATCTTCTGCGATTTATCATATCGTTTATTTGTTTAATAAATCGACACCAACTGTACTCCCAAGCGTCCACAGTATCTATATCTGTTGTAAAATCATCGAGCCTAGTATCTTCTTTTGCATTGTCGTCCCATAATGCACTAGATAAAGCGTCCACAAAGGTTTTACATTCTTCTTCAATATAATATAAAATACCATATGAAATCATTGTTCTTCCACAATCAATTCTGTCATTGATTGGTTCTTTAGTACAACCTCTTACTATTGTGTTCCACCCCTCCTCTTGACATCTTCTTTTAAGACCTCTTATTAATACAACTTCCTCATTATCAGGAAGCATATAGTCTATATCACAATTATACTTGTAAATCATTTTTTTGGCAAATTGTATCTCTAATTCTTCTAAATCATCTGGGTCAATATCTCCCATATGCTTTTCAGAGCCAAGAGTTATAATAGTTTTATAATCACTACTAATACGAGTGCATACAAATGCTTGACCGGATTTAGTTCCACCGTAGTCAATACCAATTACAGTTATGCCGGGTGGTAAATCATAAGTCCCATCTTCCTTACGTTTAGTCCAAGCATATTTAGTTGGTTCATTTGCAAAACGTGTATAAATAAGACCTTCGGCATTACACCATTGACCGAGTATATAACGATTATAATAAACAGTGCCTTCATATTCTTTACATAAGTTTTCAACAAACTTCTTTGGTAAAAATGGATTATCGAATATTGTGTAAGTTTGGCAATATATATCTGCATCACTATCAAGGAATTGTTTAAGCCAATGTGTAGGGCTTTCAGGGTTTAATGCACCATCAAGCACAGAATATTCTTTATCAAGACGTGATTTAAGAAGTTCAAAGACTTCTTGATTATATTCGGCTAACTCATCACAATAACAATATTTAATACTAGCACCACGGATTTTAGAAACTTGACTGACTTTTTCAGCACCAAGACAATATACTTCTTCTCCAAATAATTTTGCTATGTTGTGTGAATTAATACTGCCGACCAATTTGTCACCATATAATTCACGAAGCGGTTGTAATATATTACGTTCGATAGTTGAATTAGTAACGCCAAGAATAACATTTAAACCGTCTTTTCTACTACGTTCTCTTATTCGATAAGGTATTGTAAATAAAATATCAAGATAAGTTTTACCTGAACGTGTCGCACCAGTTTTAATATTAAAGCGATGAGGTTCTTCTTTTATAACGGCTTCTTTGATATATTCCTTTTGCTTATCACTTAATATCATTTTTAACTGCCTCTAATAATTCATCGAGTTTACTTAATTCTTGTTTATTTGTATCAATTTCTTGTCTATCTTTATAACCACATTTATTCTTCATATAAAATATTTTTAAAGTGTCATTTGTGTATTTATTATTAAGTGCCTCATCTTCTAATATATCATTAACTTTTTTAAAAGTGTCGGGGTATATTTCCTTTTGTGCATAGAAAGTATCTCTATTTATATCAGCATAAACAGAAAAACCTGCAACATTAGGCATTCTTTTGTTCACATCACAAAAATTAACATATTCAACAAATTTATTTTCAAAGTCTTTGTCAGTTTTAAATGATCTTTGCAAGTTCATTACCTACTTTCTTGATTAAATTATAACATAAAAATAAGAATATACAAAATTAGTGTTTAAATTTAAGAAGTTCAAGATAATAATTAACATCATTGAAATTAAGATATTCCCAGATGGCATTTTTAACTTGTTCACTTTTAATGTGAATGTTGGCATAAACATACCATTTGTAGAAACGTTTTTGTTGTAAGCCTAAAGACTGGTATATTTCTTTAATTGTTTTAGATTTGTTAAGAAAGTCCTCAAAAGTAATAAAAGACATTTCAATATCAATAAATTCACACCAACGAAAATCAAAGTCAGTCATAATTGATTCTCCTTTCAAATAAAATATAAAAAAAGAGCGTAACAGATTAATGTTATGCTCTAGTAATTAAATAAGTTGTGAAATAAAATGATACACTCATAATTACGCCCTCTTTATAATACAATTATAGCATTAAGAAATATAAAAAGTCAATAAAAAGAACGGAGGTAGAAATGAATACCGTTCTTTCAAATAAAAAGGGGTGTGGCTTACTACCACACATTAAGTATAACATATGATTAGGAATGTGGCAAATTATTTACTTTGCAATAATTCAATTATTTTAGCCCCCATATCTTTTTTAGATACAAATATAAACTTGCAATCGTGGTGTTCTTTAAAAGTTTTAAGTACTTTTAATAATACCTCACCTTTGACTTTAGTATGTGGTGATTTCCATTTTTTAATATCTTCTTCAGTTTTAATATTACTTTGTACTAAAAATATAAAATTTTTACAACCCAATTCTTTAGCTCTTTCTATTTCTCTAACTACACGTTGATGTTCTAATATATTACAAAGATTATGTGATAATTCAAGTAATCCATCTTTTTTATCAATTATAGTTGAATAATCTTTGTAAATCATATAATCTCCTGCATCTAATTTTGAAACAATATAATCTTGTCCTACTTTATTAAAATATTCTAATATTTTTTTATGTCCTTTTTCTCGAGTGTCAACTATTATTAAATTATTCATCTTCTTCCTCTATATATTCACCATTTTCATCAAAATGTTTATGCTCAAATTCTTCCCAAGATTTGCTAAATTCTTTACCTAAAAATGCTTCTTTTAAACCACTTATTTGTTTTAATCTTAATACCTCATCACTATCCATACCTAAGTTAGTTGCAATTTCTTCATCAGTTTTTCCAAGTCTAACTAAATCTAAAACTAACTTACTCATATCAATTATTTGATGTGTTCCTTTTGCTCTATTAAATCTAATTGTTGCATTCATATATTCATCAATACTTTCATTTAAAACAACTACTGGTACATATTCCATGCCAAATTCTTTAGCAACTAAATGTCTATGAAATCCATCAACTATCATATAACTATCTTCGTTTTCTTTCATAACAACTAACGGAAAACAAAATCCACTTTTTCTAATTGATATTTTTAATAATTCCATTTCAGGTTTTGCAACCTTGTTTGGATTCCAAGGGTTAGGTTTTAATTTATCAAGTTTTACTAATATAGGCATTTTTATATCTATATTATCTCCTGTTGTTATTTCTATACTTTTATTTTCAATTTCATTATTTTTCATTTTTTTCATTCTCCATTTCTTCTCTTACTTTATTATATAATCTTTTTAAAGGTTTACTATCTGTTGAATTTTCATCATATAAATTATTACAACCATAAATCATTTCTTTTAAATATTGTACATCACTTTTAGTTTCTCCAAAACTTAATCTAGTTAAGAAAAAATCATTTCTTTCTAATGCTCTTGCAACTCTACGCCAACTAGGAACTATTTTTAAACTTTCCATTTTTTTATCAGCTTCATCTTCTATCATATCAAGAGTACAACCACATTTTTCTTCCCAATATTGAAAAAACTTTCTAATTTTAATTGCATAATGTTTTTCTAATTTTTTATTATATATACCTATACTTTCTAATAAATATAATGCCCATTCTTGCCAAGTTAAATGTGCTGGTTTTTCACTTTTAATATTTCCTAATGCAGAAGTTCTACAATAAATATTACCAAAATTAACACCTGCAACTCTTTTTAATAACCTATCCCAATTTTCTGCTTCAATTGCTCTATATTGATCTAATCCATTTTTTTGGTCATCTCCAAAAGGTTGACATAATCTTTGTTGATGTATTCCTAAACCATTTTTATACATTAATTCATATACATAGTTATATTCTAAATTATATTTAAAAGTTGCTATCCAGTCATCTTCTGTTCTCCAATCATATATTGGATAAATACTATATGTATTTTCTAATGGTTTATCTCTTGTAGTCCATGGTTTATCTTTAAATCTATCTTTTTTCATAGATACTATTGTTCTAAAACGATTTAAACTTTCATCACACCTTATTCCTACAAAATGCGCACATAATGAATGATTATATTTTTCAGAATACCATTTTTCAAATTCTGGTACAAATTCTTCAAATTCCATTGCATATCTAAAAAATGGAAAAATATTATTATCTTCATTAATTGCAAATTCAGGCATTTCTCTTACCCATTTTTCTTTTTTAGACTTTTCCCAGCAAATCCATCTTGGCTCAAATACACTTACTGCATTTCTTAAAGATAAAGGCAAACATACCCAATAAAAATCCCTAATATGTTCTAATTTATTTTTTAATGTTTTGATATGTTCAATAGTCATTAAATATTGTGCTTCCATGTCTATAAATAAAACATCATATTTTTTATTTTTCTTTTTAGCTATCATTTCAACAAGTTGAATCATAACTGTACTATCTTTACCGCCACTATAAGAAACACATAAATTATCAAAATTATCAAATGCAAATTCTATTCTTTCCATACTTGCATCAAATACATTTTTATCATTGTAAATTTTCATATTCTTTTCTCCAATCTTCAATAACTTCTTTTGCAATATTATTTGCTTTATCTTGTTGCTCTTTTGTCATCATTAACCAAGCTCTACAAGTTTCTTGTGCAGTTGCTCCAATTAATAAATTACAAGTTGCTTGACCTAACCAACTAACAGGATTAAACATTTTGTTTGTAAAATTAACTTTTGTTGATATTTCATAAGTTCTGGAAGTATCAATCATATTTTCTTTTAAATTATCACTTGTTAATATTTCATAACATTGTTTTATTATTTCTTCATTATGTCCATTTTCATACATTCCATTTTTAAAATCTTCCCATTCTCTATAATTTTGCCATACAGGATTTATATTTCTATTTTTTTTCATTGTTGCCTCCTAATCCACTAAAGTGCTTCTGCTAGTAATCATTAACTTGTTGCTGTGTTTTAATTTCATAACTCTTTTTCTAAATAAATAATAACTATCAAATTCTTCTTTCCAAATATTATTATTTGTTGTATCTAAAATTTTAATATAAAACATCACTTAATCACCTCTTATTATCTTCATTATATAATTATATAATATAAAAATCAATACCTAATTATCAATTTTTTCACTTTTTTTATAAATTTCTTCTAGTTGTAAATTAAAATCTTCAACATCTATATTTTTAATTAATAATTCAGTTGCTAACGAATAAATCTTTTCTCTGATCCATTTATCTTTTTTAAGTTCAGTTCTTAATTCTTCAAGTTCCTGAATATATAAATCAATATGTCTTGGTATAGGTTCTAAATCAATTAACCACTCAATATAGTACATTAACTTATATTCAGTTTTACAAACATTAAATAATAATTCTAAATCAAAGCAACCAAATTTCTTATAAACAGCCTTTAAGAATAATATTAACTTTTTATGTTTAATAAAATACTTTTCTTTACCATCTATTTTATTAATTAAATCAGGTTCTTGTAATATACAAGATATAATAGACATTTCTAAATCATTATATTTATTCATATTATTTTTCCTCTATAAATATATTTGAACTTAACATTTCTATTTCAATAATTTCAATTCCTTCAAATTCTTTATTAAATATATTTATAGCATTGTTAATATTACTTGCTATTATATATATATCTTGTCTTAAACTATTAGTAATTAAATATAATTTCATAAAATATACCTCCTATTTTTTATTAAACTTACTTATTTATTTTTATAAACTTACTTTTTATATTAAATTCTTACTTATAAACTTACTTAAATTTGTTATAAAATAAGGTAAACTTACTATTCTTACCATTTTTAGTATATACACTTCATACGAGAATTTTTATATTTTTTTATTTATTTCTATATATATGTGTATATACTATTTTTAGGTAAGTTTGTAAGTTTTGGCTTAAAATAAGGACAAACACCCAATTTTAAGGTAAGTATAAAAATAAGAATCTTACCTAATTAAGTAAGTTTTAACTTAATATAGTTTGATTTCTTCTTTAAAACAGTGGTCTGATGAACAAATTTTCCTTGTGAATTTTTTTCTAAAAAGTCCATTTCAGCCCAGTCTTTTTTAACTGTATTAAATTCAAATCCACCTTTTGCTAATTCTCTATATAATACTTGAGCGTCAATAGTACAGCTCCACTCATCTTTAATACCCCACCATTCACCAAAATTATTTTCATCAAATTTTTTATAATTTGTATTAATAACACTGATTATATATTCTTTTGCTTTCATAGATGTTCTTATATCATTTTTATCATTCACATATTCAACTATATCTTCAACTTGAAGAATATAATCATCATCAAATATACATTCATTTGCTAATTCATTGGCTAATAGTATAGAAGCCAGTGATGAGGCTTGTTTATCAGTTGCATTAGTATTTGATAGTATTTTATCTAAAATGTCCTTAAAACGGCTAAAAATAGTGTCAAAACCAATACTTTGAATATACTTAATATATTCTCTACCTGCAAAGCCATAATTTTCTTTAATAATTTTTGCTATATCTTGACCATTTGTAATTATTTTTTCACCAATTTCCAAATCTATAACACGATTATAAACTTGTTCCCCTGCATTTTCTTTTACTAATTTATCATTGCTAGTAAATAAGAAATTGTTAAACCATACTTTTACTTCTCTCGCTTGACTATTTTTATTTAATCGACCTTTTTCAGTTCCATTACATAGATCCATTACTAAACTTTCTAAATCTAAATACTTTGACCTTTTAACAATTTGTAACTCATCAAAATAACAAGTAAAGTTTCTCATAAAACTTGCAACCACTGAATAATAGTTTTGTGTATTATTACTTGATAATCTTAAAGCACCAATATCAGGATTACCCCAAATTGACATTGCAACCATACAACTTAATGTTTTACCATTTCCAGATAAAGAACTCCATAAATTAACCATATAAGGTTGTAAATTTAACTTTTCAAGTAATGGACTTGCTAGAGTAGTAGCCATTAATAACTTGATTACTTTATGTTTTCTTAATTCTTTAATAGTTTCTTTCCATTTATCATAATTACCTTTACTACCAATTGACTTATAAATATTTCTAAATTCATCAGCACCATCAAATATTCCATGTGAATCATAAGGTACAAAATCATTTTCTTTCCAACCAATATGTGAAATGCTATCAAGTTTCTTAATATTATTTATATTTAATATTTCATTAAAATAATTAATATAATATCTAACATTTTCACTTGTAACATCTAATCCATCATCACTTAACAATAATAATTTATTATTAATAGATAACTGACTTTTATCTACAATTAATTCTTTCCACTCATTTTCTTTATAAAAAATAATCTTAACTTTTTCTTTACCTGTATCTTCATTAATATATCTTTCAACTGGTATTACTGGTATATAACTAAATTTTGTATTATATTTATCTGTTATTCCATTTATGCTACATGTATAATTTCCCCAATCATAATTATCAATTTCATATTTGCATTTTGGTAATTTTTCATTTTCATCAATTGCAATTTTAGGCTTTAAAAGTTTTTCATATTTTTTCAAACTTTCTTTAAACCTTTTTTCTACACCAAATTTTTTGGCTTCAAAAAACAATTTATCTTCAAGTTCAATTCTTTCAAGTTCATTTTTATTAAAAAGGTCAATAAAAGTTTTTTTGTCAAATAATTGTTCTTGTGTCATTTTTTATTCTCCCTTTTTTAAAAATTTTTTCAGTTCATTTTCTTCAATAAAAGTCAATGATCCAACTTTAATAACAGGTAAGCCTTGCTTAATCCATTTATAGACTGTTGGTCTGCTAACTTTAAATTGTTCCATAACATCTGATATTCTCAACATTCTTTACCCTCCTTTATCTTAATATCATTTTATATTATTTAATATCATTTGTCAATGGAGAAAAATAAAAAAAGAACTTTTTTTTACAAGTTCTTTATAAAATAAATGTTGATGGGTCATCATCAGTTTCAACTAAACTATCAAATGGTGAAGTTGCATTATCACCTTTTTTGTAAGTTTCATAATCAACAAATGTTCCATCAAGTAATTTAACTTTAGGTATCTTTACATTATCAACTTTATCTAAACTTCTAAATTGAGTTAATTTAGTTGCTGTTTTTAATTTGCCTTCATTATCTTCATATTCTTCAAGTCCAAACACTAAACCTACTTTTTTACCATTTAATTGATCAGTATCTTTACTCCAGTCATAAGTAAAATTTGGATTAGAATTTTCAACTGCTGTGATAAATGCTTTTAACATTTTTATACAATTCTCATCTTCTTTTAATGAAACATATTTAGTAGCACCAGTTGACCATTTTTTATTACTGTTTGTATTGTTATCAAATTGTTCTTGATAATAGTTTGGTTGTTTATCATCTTTATCAGTATCAACTTCAACTTTTAAAGAAGTGTTATGACTTACTGGTGAAGTATATTCTTCAACCTTTTTAATTATTCCTTTATGTCCTCCTAATTCTAATGCTACAAAATCCTCATTTACTACTATTTCATCATATTTATCAGCTTTTTTTAATATCATATTATTTTTCCTCCTTATTTTCTACTTTATCTAATTCATAATATTCTCTAACAACTTTATCAAATTCTTTTAAGTCATTTTCCATAGTATCATTTTCAAACATTCCAAATGGTGTTTTAACACAGTCTTGACCATTTGTTTTTAATCTAAATATATAATTACCATTATCAAACATAGCACGAATACAAATTGTAAACATTCCTTGAATATTAACTTTATCATCAAGTAATTTACCAATTGTTTTAGGTTTAACATTTCCATTTTCGTCAGTATCTTCATGCATTATTAAATATACTGTCTTACCACCTTCAATATTCTTAATTCCATTTATAAGATTAAAGAAGTTATTCCCCATTTCATTATATTTATCAAATCCTTTAACACTTGATTTATTCATAAATTCATTAGTTATAAGATAATTTGCATCATCTATAACTATTGTTTTCTTATCAGTGTGTGCAATTGCATTTAATATTTTTGCATAATCATCACATTTACCTGCTTTAATATCAGATTTAAATGGCAATGGCTTTCCAAGAACATTAACAACTGCAACTTCTTCCCCTTTAAAATTTCTTAAACTTGTGGATTTACCTGAACCACTTTGACCAATTAATAATACTGGTACACTATTCATATTCTTTTCCCTCCTATTTTCTAATATTTTAATAACTTCATTTTTTAAATAAGGTATTTCAATAATTTCATAATTATCAATATTTTCACTAAACCATACAATAAACATTTCTTCAATTTTTAAGTTGGTGTATTTTTCAACTAGGTATTTGTAAATAGATAATTGAATATAGTAGTGATTCAATGTAAAATCCTTTAAATGTGATAAAGGAACTTTCATTTGTTTTGCATATCGTTCATTTTTATGTATATCACTATTTGTTTTGTAATCTACTAATACCAGTCCACCTGTTAGTTTATTTATAAAAAGGTGATCGATAGCACTTGCTATATTATATTCTTCACTACCTATTACATATTCATCATATAAGTGTTCTAATCTATCAGCATAATCTATATAAAAATTACTTGCTTGTTTTTGAATTTTAGCAACTGCTTCACAAAATTCAATTTGTTCATCATCAGTATTTCCAAAACTTGCTTCATAATATTCCTTACCACTCCATATTGATTGTGCGTGTTCATGGCAAGTGCTTCCTTTAGTACAAGCAAACTTGTTTTTATATTCCCATTCTTCTAATACTTCTTGAACTGATATACCTTGTTTCTCTGCCACTCTTTCAGCAACTGCTTGAGCATCAAAGTCTTGTGTATATTGTTCAATTAAACCAGTTGCACCAATTGAAATAGGTTTACCCTTATATGTATATGTATGATTTTCTTCATAAAACTTAAAATCACCAAATGCCTTATTTAATTCTTTTAAATAATCATCTTTAATCATTAACTTTTCCTTTCTATTAAAATCATACGAATATAACTATTTAATGAAAGTCCTTTTGAATTTGCTTCTTTTTGCAATTCTTCTTTTAATTTTTCATCAAGTGCAATATGTATAATCTTTTTATTCATTTCTCTACCTCCTTTATATTAATAATTGTACTATATTTTTTATATAATGTCAATACCATTTTTATATATTTATACACAAAAAAAAGACACTATAAAGTGTCAGGGTAGGTTCACCCCTAAAAAGGTGGTGAGTGTAAAATGTGATGTGGAACTTACTAGTTCCTTGAAATAGACAAAGCATAATGAAAAAGATTTTATCATTGATATAGTGAAGGTATGCTTCATCCACTTCAAGCAACCAATAAAGGTTGCCAATAAAAATGCAATAAAGTTGTTCTAGTCTATTTGTTTCCAAATAAACTAATTTTATATTACTTCTTTCTATTTTTTTTGTCAAGTTTCAATTTCTTTTTGTTTGGTTTTGCTATAAATCCATAATCAAATGGTTCATCTCTATCAGGTAGTTGTTTTATTATTATATATTGATTATACTCATAAGGATCCAGGTTTTCTATTATATTATAGGCTTCTTCTTTTGTGTTAGTTATGTATTTTTCCCAACTATATTCATAGCTGTAAATGTATATTCTATATTTTTCTTTTTTCATATAATTTTAATACCTTTATATTCTTTTGATATGTTTCTTTACTATCTATTATTTTAATCATATTTAACATAAGTTCTGTTTTATCTAATTGATTTATATTGCTTTTATCAAGTCCATTTATGATAATATCTTTAAGTTCTTCTAGGCTTTCTTTTTGCACTATTCTAATCCACCTGTGTCTATATGTGTTGCATTACCCATTTGTGATGTTCCACCATAAGTATATCTGGCTTTACCACTTGCCACTATTGTTTTACAATATGCTAATACTTGACTACCACTTACACCTGAAACAACTATATCAATAGCATTTCCTGTTGTATGATATGATCCTGCAACTCCTCCAACTTCTCTATTATGTTTAACACATCTTGTTCCTGATGTTATAATTGCAGGTCTACCAAAGTGTTCTCTTATTTGGTCTGCTATTTGTTTTATTCCACTTTTTTGTAAGTTAAGTCCACAACCACATTGACAAGTAAATTCACTATCTTTAAAATACTTACATTTGTAAGGGCTTGGTGCTGGAGTAGGTGTTCCACCATTTAATTTAGCATAAGTTTGCATACCTGCTATACCATCTACTGGAAGTCCATTTTTACTTTGAAAACTTTTTAATGCTTGTACTGTACCATCTCCAGCAAGTCCATCTATTGATAATTTATAACCTTTATTACATAAAAGTCTTTGTAAGTTCTTTATTACTTGTACTAATTTAGTATCAGTTGCTGGTCCATATATTCCATCTGCATTAAGTCCATTATCTCTTTGAAAGTTAAGATAAGCTCTTTTTAATCCATTACCCTCAATACCATCAATTCTTCCCATATAATAAGCACAATGTATTCTTAAATTTCTTTCTCTCCAACTAATATTTAACATATTATTCATCTCCTTTATAATAATTCTTGTTAGATATTCCTGTTATTGCTCCTAGAAATGTAGCAACAGCACCTATTGTTAATGTAATGATTTCAGTATCAAAATGATATATAGTACCAAGTGTACTAATTAATAATACTAATGCTGGTACAAATGTAATTAAAGTCCATTTCAACACATTATAAATTTCATCTTTTAATTTCATTCTATCAACTCCTTTAGTATAATTATACCATTAAATTAAAAAGAGGCAAAATTATGCCTCTTAATTAACTAGCCAAACATTTTCAACTTCTCTATCTCTACAATCAAATGTATCATATATTGTTGGTATTCCATTTTTATCTGGTTTACTACAAGTTATATGTCCATTCATTGTTATTAAAAGAGTATTATTAGGAAACATTGCAGAAACTTTTCCTACACTTCCATATATTCCATTTAATCTTTCATAAGTTCTATCTAAATAATTTCTTACAAAATCTCTTTTGTCTAATAATGTGCCTTCATATTGTGCTATATCACTTAAATAATCATAGACATAATCCCACGATTTATTTGTTGCACAACTTATTGCCCTAATAACACAATCGTCCTCATACTTATTTAATGCATTGGCATTGTAATATTTATACATATTATCTCATACTATTTTGAAGTGCTTCCATTAATTGTTGATTTTGTTGTGGTGTTTCTGCTTCTTGTTTTAATACCATAATAAAATCTTCTAATGCTTTTACCATGTAATGAAATGATTTGTCAGTTTCTTGGTCATTAGCACCATATCTTTCACGACTTTCCATATATCTCCCATATTCTCCAGCCATTCTATCTAACGAATCATCACCACGATATTTCATATCATAGCCACGTCTACCATATTCATTACGTCCATATTCTCCATATCTTCCGTAGTTTCCATAATTATCGTATTCATGTCTACGTCCATAATTTCCATAATTCATACTTTCATCCTCCTTTGCTATATGATTTATTTTAGTTAGTTTATACAAATGATCTAGATTATTAGTAGTTATACCTTCATCTAGTATCTTATTTATGTTTTCTTCAGTTTTCTTTTCTAACTTCTCGTGCATTGTTATTCCTCCTTTCTTAAAAGGGTTAATATTTCGTTATTTTGTTTAATTATTCTTTCTAAATAATTACTATCTTGCTTTTGTAATTCTTGCATTAAATCTCTATTGTTATAATCTTGTAATAGTAAAATAATACTATATAATTGCAATATTAATGAAGTTGTATCTAAATTATTTCTCATTATTTATTAAGTCTACTTATACTAAATGTAGCATTAGTAATAATTGCTTGTGTAGTTGATATTGGTGTTGTAGGTGTTGTTGCCGTAGGCACACTAGGAACTGATTGAACAGAAATATTTGTAGTTCCACGAGGGCAGACTCTTAACTTTTTATCAAATGAAACTGTTTCATAATCATCTGCTGTTGCTATTGTTACTGCTCTTAAAGTGTCCGGTATCATTACACCATCTTGAAATAAAGCAATGGCTACTACCCCAGCATCTGCTGTACTTACTGAAGCACTAAATTCTACATCGTAATAACCTGTATAACCATTTCCAAATATTTTAAAATTAGGATTACCATTTGAATAATCTAACCAACCACAGCAAGAAGCACATCTAGTTCTTATATCAGTTTCATCAAAAGTTATTGGACTTGCATTACTTGGTAAAGCAAGAGGTTCATTAATAATTGTTTCTATCATTTTTATTTTTCTCCTTTCATAATTAAAATAAAAGAGAATAGAACTATGCCTATTCTCTATCACTTTCCTGATGTCAGGAAGGTGTTTTAGCAAGTTCTCGTAATCGAGTGTGTAGTAATCTACTCTATGCTATTAAATAAATTGACTTGTTGTATTAAATCCACATCCACATCCGTTGTAGTTAGCAGGGCAGCTGAAAATTCTTTGATTTCCGTAGACCGGTATTGTGTTTATAGGGCATGTGGCTAGGCGATTATACAATGCGTCAACTTCATTGTTTAATCCTTGTGCAATAAACGCATTTTGAGCTGTTTGACTTGCTGCTAAATTTGCCATATTTAATTGAGTTTGAAGTTCTGATATACGGTCATTTTTTGCTTCTACTTGTGCTTTAACACCATCTAATTCTAATTGACATAACTTATCAAGAATAGCTTGAGTACCTTGAGTTTGACTTGTTATAATATCTCTTGTATTATTAGCGTCTGCAAATCTTGTAGCAGCAGCCTCACTAACAATAGCATTTTGAGTTTGACAATTTGCTAAACGATTTTCGAAGCAACAATTTAAAAATGAAGTGTTAAGGTCATTTGAACTAGTTAATATGCTAGTATTTAATCCATTAAATCCATTACATAATTGAGTTGAAATGTTGTTAATAGCATCTCTAGTACCTTCAATTTGATTACTTAAATGTAAATTATCAAATCCATTATCAGTGTTGTTGTTTATTCCATTTTGACCTGCTAATAGCCAAGGAAATTCATACATTCCATTGCCACCACCAAATCCACCAAATAAACCACCATTACCTAGCATACCTAGGGCAACTAAACCTATAATCCATTCACCCATAGAACCACCCCAACCATTGTTATTTCCATTATTTCCAGAAACATCAAAAGTTGGAATTACACCTGTAGTGTTACCATTCATAGTTTATCTCTCCTTTCTGTTAATCTATATCAAACATTTAAAATGTTGATACCTAATTTAATTGACTTTGTATTTGATTTAAAATATCATTAGGGCAACCCATATATTGAGCTACACTATAAAAATTTTTCATTTGTTCAGGTGTATAATTACCTGTAACTTGTTTTAATAAATCCATTGGATTACTTTGATTTTGACTTGCTTGTTCTATTACTTGAAACATTTGAGGATTTTGAACTTTTAACTGGTTCAATAAGTTGTTCACTTTCATATTCATCCCTGCTTTCATTATTCGATTTAGCATAGTATTGTTCATTATTATTCATCTCCTTTATTTGATCACTTAAAATATTTATTTGAGATTGTAATTTATCAATCAATAAATCCTTTTCATCCTTTGGTATAATTTCATTTAATTCAAATATTCTTATTTCACCTTTAGCATTTTTAATCCATAATGTAGAATAATCTTTATTAAAAAAAGGTGTTTCACTAATAGCAAATTCTTTTTGTACATCTTCTATATCATTTACAAATTTAATTCCATTACTATTAGGTGCTAATTGAAAAGTTTGATTTATAGCAGGTTGACTTATATTATGATTTTTCATTTGCTGTAATTTTGCTATTTCATTATCTATTTTGTCATTTAAGTTTTGTTGCATTACATTTGGATTATAATTTGGCATATAAGAATTATTGTACATTTTTATCATCTCCTATATTAATATTAATAATAGATGGTTCTTGTCTTTGAGGTGCAAATAATAAAATTAAAAACATCATTATCCACATACTATCAGTATTACCAAATAAAAATGGTTCATTTTGTTCATTTGATTTTAATAATTCTTCTAATTTTTCTTTTGTTTCTTTATCCATTTTATTCACTTCCTTTTAAACAAATAAAAGAAGGCAATATAATAAATGTGTTTTACTACGATTTATCATATATTACGCCTCCTTTATATTTTAATAATATCATTTATTTATTAAATAGAATTGCCACCATATAGCCATAAAAAAGCCACAAAAAAAAGAGTTATAAAACTCTTAATATTTTTCTTTTTAATTCATTTATTCTTCTTGATAATGTTCTTTCACTTATATTAAGTGTCATTGCAATTTGAACATTTGAATAATTTTTAATCTTCATTTCAAATATTTTAATTAGTTCATCATTTAGCATTGCTTTCTTACATATTAAATTAAATTCATCTTCAGTAAATTCAAACATTATTTCTTACTCATAAACTTGCCACAAGTTGGACAGTGTTTTGGTTTAGTTTTAGATTTACGATAAGTTGTTTTAGTTCTTGTTTGTTTTATTTTCCCCATACATATCTCCATTTGTTATATTACTATTTTCTATTGTTTCTACATCTTGAATTTCTTGACTTGTAGTTTCAATAGTTCCTATATCATTTAATAAATAAATCATATAAACTAATAACCCAATAAAAGCAATAAATGTAACTAACCAAATTATAAATAATCTTTTGTTCTGAATCTTTAATATGTGCAACATTTCAGTAGCTTTCATATTATCACCACCTATTTTAAAATATCAGTTTTAACTATAACCCAACTTTCCATCTTTTTGGATAAAACATGTATATAATCATCTCCACCAAGTTTTTCATATATTGATAATAGATTTAACCAGTTTTTATAAATATAATCAGGTATTTCACCAATTTCTTTATAAACAAAGAATATGTTAGTTAATTGAGTTTGCAATAAAGTTAATAATGCAACATTTTGTATTTCTTCATTTTTATTTTTTATTTCCAACTTGTTTTTATAATCTTTAATTGTATTTACACAATAAGTTAGAATACCACCTACAATAAAACTTATTGCTGTACTAATTATTGTTTGTGTCATAATTCCCTCTTTCTTTTTATTTTCAACTCTCACTATTTGAATTATAACACATAGCCTTTAAATTGTAAAATTACTTGTTATCTTTAAGTAATTTATTATATTTTTTTACTAGATCATTGTATCTATCTTTTGTTACTCTATTATTTAACATTTCTCTTGCTATTGCAAGACCTTTTTGAAGTTTATCACATTGTTTTTCTAAATCATAAATATATTTTGCCACTGAATCAATGTTATTCATATCTATAAAATCTTTGATTTCACTAATTTCACCCATAAATATATTATCTTTCATTTAATATCTTCTCCACTTCATATTTTATAGTTTTATAGTCTATATCATCTAAATCATCAAAATATTGTTCTATGTGCCTTAAAATGGTTTCTAATTTATTAATATAATCTACTAATGCTTTTTTATTAAATTCTGCATTATCTACTAAAAATTCTAATTCTTCACTAATAGTTGTACTTTCCTTTGGCATACTTGTTTTATACATCTATTTCCTCCAATAATTCTTCTAATTTCCATATATCATCTTCAAATAAACATACTTCTATATCTTCATCTTCGTTATTTCCATAACCACCCATTTTTTTATATTTATTTTCTTCTATATATTCTTTTATCTTATCTATTACTTGTTTATATTTGTCTATTTCTTGTTCTTGTAATTTAATCAATTTATCTTTTAATTCTAAATTTTCAAATATTTTTATGTCTTCATTTGCCATTTTATGCACCATATATTGGAAGTTTTCTTTTGGTTCTTCTTTTGTTTTTTCTTGATATTCTTCAAACGGTATTTGTACTATCTTTTTATAATTTTCTAGCATTAAACTAAATTCTTTATCTTCTACTTCTTTTAATGCTTCATCATATTTCTTTTGATTATATGTGTTTATTAATTCTTCTTCACTCATATTATTTACTCCTTTACTTTATATTCCATACTTTTAAATTGTTCTTTTATGACTATTGATTTAATTTGGTCATTGTTATAACCAACATAATCGTCACCATATTTATTTTCGGTATCTTCCATTTGCTCAACCCATACCCATTTTTCTTTGTCTTTTCCAATTATACTTATATCTACAACTTTACTTCCATTAACATAATCTCCAACTTCTATTAAATCTATTATATTTGGACTATGTTTGATTAGTTCTTTATCTGTAAATAATAATCCATAGTCATTGTCATCTAAATACATACAATGGCAATTTTCATATTCTGGTCTATATTCATATTCTTTTATTTTATGTATTCCATCTGGTAATCTTACATAATCTCCTACTCTCATTATTACTCACCTACCTAATCTTTTGGCATTTCATAAACACAACTTTGTATTTGTTCTATATGTGAATTGTCATTAACTATACAAGCACCAATTTCTTTTATTGCTTTTAATGTATCATTATCACATTCACAATTTTTAAATACTAGCACAGGGTCTATTAATTTTTGTATTTCATCTAATACTTCTAATGCTCTTTCTCTTGTTTTATATTTACCAAAATCAGTTGTAATATTTTCACTAATAAACCAAAAGTCTTCACCTTCAACAATTCCTATTGTATTTACTTTTTTTAAAAATGTTTTATCTTGACTTCTTATCCATAATTCCATTATTACTCACCTTTGTTTTCTAAATTATCTTCAAAAACTAATTTTATGTCTAATTTTTTTGTAAAAAAATCATTAATTGATATTTCAAATGCTTCACATAATTTTATAATGGTTGTTACAGTCGGCAAATTTTTCCTTGACATATTACTTCTAAATGAACTTGCTTCTAAATAATTATTTTTTATTTTTTTGGCAATTTGATATTCTTTTAATGCTTTTAAATTATTTAATATAATTTCTTCTGTATTCATACTTATTCTCCTTTGCTTTTGAGATAATCTAAAACTTTGTTTAATGTATCTTTTATTATTTTTATATCTTCTTTATTTGTTAATGCTATATTTGATAATTCCATATTATTTAGTTTTGGTACATCAAATACTTCTGCATTTAAAACTCTTTCAGGTATTTTCTTTTCTTCTTCTAGGATTTCGACTTCATCATTTAAAAAACTTTTGAATTGTAATTCATTTCTATCTCCTGTTGCTTCATATAACATATAACAAGGTTCATTTTCATATTCTTTATTATCAAATTTTATCTTTTGTGGTATTTCTTCGCCATTTGCTATTTTATTTAATAAATTTATTATCTTCATACTTATTCTCCTTACCATTTATCATTATATTTTAATATCACTATACCAGTAGCAAATGTAAATGTAATTATCATTATTAATACATAATATTCACTTGGTACTCTTAAAGTTAATTTCATTACTATATTTATTGCTATATCTATTATTAGCATTGTATATAATAACACTATTTGAAATTTCTTCATACTAATCCACCTTTGAATTGTGTATCTTATTTAACATTTCTTTACTAAATTCACAGTAGTTTCTTTCTTTTTCTAAATCTTCTACTTTATTTTCTACTTCTATTCTTTTACTATCTATGTATTTTATTCTTTCCTCTAATTCATTTAATCTATCTGTTACTATGATAAAACTTATTGCTGTAAATATTGTTAATAATACTATATATGTATTTTTAATTGTTTCCCTTTTCATAATTAATCCTCCATTTGAAATTTATGTTCTAACCACTCATCGTGGGGGTCAGGTCTATGTTCTTCTTTTAAATCTTCTATTTCTTCCTGTAATGCTTTTACTTGACTTTCTAAATCATCTATTACATCAACTATTTCTTCCCAAGTGTATATATCTTTTTCTTTAAAACTTTCAAAATTATAACCCTTCATATTAATTTCCATTTTTACCTCCATTTACTTTTCTACTTGCTTTAAGTAGTTCATCACAGAATTTAAATTTCTTATATACTTTATTCTGCAACTCTTTTGTTTCATTTGAATATTTATTTTTCTTATCTAATGCTAGACTCTGTAATTGTTCACTTTCTTTTGCTAATCTTCTTCTTTCCTTTACTAACTCTATCATTTTTTTAGTCCTTCTAATTCTCTTTTTAATCTGTTAATTTCTATTTGTCTTTTTCTTAATTCTTTATGTTGTTCCACACATAAGTCTTTATATTTCTTTTTTTCTTTTCTTAATTAAGTATTATTTCCTTTGA
>Ga0326511_10000410_pt1 | contig 37169 bp, 36 predicted proteins | sample 0_2496_0518_D_FD_203701 | JGI IMG/M metagenome (GOLD analysis project Ga0326511, IMG submission 203701) | Bovine rumen microbial communities from UC Davis, California, United States - 0_2496_0518 | ecosystem: Host-associated > Mammals > Digestive system > Stomach > Rumen | place: USA...
TCAGGACATCCATTAGAAAAATTAAGAAATCAAATAGCTGCTCAAACAAATATAAACACAATGGAATTAAGAAAGATAGATGAAGAAATGTCTTCTAATTTAAATAATCCAGAAATAGAATTATTAAAACAGGCAACTAAACCAAAATATCAAGATGGACAAAAAGTAAAATATGCTGGTATAATTACTTCAGTAAAAAAGAAATATACAAAAAATAACAAAATAATGGCTTTTGTAACAATAGAAGATTTATATGGAACTGCAGAAGTTATCGTATTTGAAAATGCATATATAAAAGCTGGAAAAAGTCTTGTAGAAGAAAATATTGTTATAGTAGATGGTAGATTAAGTATAAGAGAAGATGACACAACAACAATAATTGCAAATGAAATAAAAGACTTTGGAGAGCAAAAACAAAAAGCATTTATATTAGATATAACTGATAGTACAGAAGAGGAAAAAGAAAAGTTAAGAGGAGCACTAAGATATTTTAATGGTGATAAAAATAATATAAATGTTCAAGTAAAGGTAGGAGAAGAATATAAACCTTGTGGACAGATTTATTTAACAGAAGAAATAATAGAGTGTTTTAAAAATATAATAGGAGAAGAAAAGGTAGATTTTATAGAAATTTGACATAGGGTAAATGAAGACAGTCCTTTTATGACCATTTGGCATAAAGGGACTGTCCTCATTTACTCATAAACTTTAAATCCATTCTCCATATTTTTTTATATATATTTTCTTTGCAAACAAAGCAACAAAGCAATATAAAATAGGAACTCCTAAAATAACTGTCATATACGTAAGTGGAATAGGAACTAAACCTATTATATTTCCAAGCCATGTAAATGGAACTGCAATACCTACAAGTATAAGTAATATTGAAGAAAAGTAAACCATCTTATTTGCATGGCTTTGAACAAAAGGTATTTTTGCTGTTCTTATAATATGCATTCCTAAAAGATTTGAAACTATACTATAAGTAAACCATATTGTTTGGAATAATGCGGGATCTCTTAATTTAAATATGAACCATAAAGCTGCAAAAACAATTAAATCAAATATAGAACTAAGAGGTCCCATAAATAACATGAAATGCTTTAATCCCTTTAAATCAAATTTTCTAGGTTTTTGCAAGTATTCTTTATCTACATTATCAAAAGGAAGTGTTAATTGTCCGAAATCATAAAGAAGGCCTTCTACTAATAATTGAATTGGAGTTTCAGGTAAGAATGGTAGAGCAACACTTGCAATAATTACAGATATAACTTCTCCAAAGTTGAAACTAGTAGCCATTTTTATATACTTCATTAAATTACCAAAAGTTTTTCTTCCGTTCTCGAACACCATCTAATAACACATGTAAATCTTTTTCTAAAAGAATAATATCAGCAGATTCTTTTGCAATATCAACAGCTGTATCAACTGAAATACCAACATCAGAGTTTGTAAGGGAAGGAGCATCATTGATACCATCCCCCATATAACCAACTACATTTCCAGATTCTCTTAAAAGTCTTACAATTCTAGCTTTTTGAATAGGAGATAGTTTAACAAATATATTAGTTTTCTTAAGAAGTCTGATAACTCCGCGGTCTTCAAGATTTTCAATCTGACTTCCTGATACTATTTCTTTAGAATTAATTCCTACTTTTTTACAAATACATTTGGTAACTTCTAAATTATCACCTGTTAAAACTACAACTCTAACTCCAGACTTATTAAGTTTTTCAATTGCAGATTTTGCAGATTCTTTTGGAGGATCTAAAAATCCTATAAAACCTAAAAGAACCATATCTTTTTCGTCATTTATATCAAAAATATTTGTATCTCTTACATTATTTTTCTGACATACAGCAACAACTCTTAATCCGTCTTTATTTAAATTTTTAGAAATTTGTTTTATATTTTCCTTAATTCTATTAGTGATAGGGGAAACTTGCCCTTTATAATCAACCATAGTACATAATTCCAAAATTTCTTCTACAGCACCTTTGGTAATCATCTGCTTTTTATTACCATCTGTAACAATAACAGATAGACGTCTACGTGTAAAGTCAAAAGGAATCTCATCAACTAATTTGTATTTATCAATATATTCTGACATATTATTTTCTAAAGCTCTTTTCACAACAGCTTCATCAATGTTACCTCTGAGTCCAGTTTGAAAATAGGCATTTAAGAATGCGTGTTTCAAAATTCTTAAGTCTTCATTTCCATTTATATCTAGATATTTTTCAAGAACAATTTTATCTTCTGTTAAAGTACCTGTTTTATCTGTACATAAAATATTCATAGCTCCAAAACTTTGAATTGAATCAAGTTTCTTTACTATAGTTTTCTTTTTTGACATTTTTACAGCACCTTTAGATAAACTAGAAGATAATATAACAGGAAGAAGTAAAGGAGTAATGCATATTGCTATTGCAACTGCAAATGTAAAAGCAGTAACTGTTTCATGTTTAAAAGCATTTAGTAAAAATACTATTGGTGTTAAAACAAGCATAAATTTAATTAATAATTTACTAATACTTTGAATTCCTTTTTGGAAAGATGATTTTGATTTTGAATTTGTTAAAGTATGAGCTATTTTACCAAAATAAGTACTATCTGCAGTCTTTATAACAGCACATTTTCCGGAACCACTAATTACATTTGTTCCCATAAAACAAATTGTATCTAAATCAGATATATTATCTACATCTTCATATTTTAAATCAGTAAAAGCTAATTTTCTTACTGCATCAGACTCTCCTGTTAAAGAAGATTGACCAACATATATATCTTTGGATTCAATTATTCTTAAATCTGCCGGAATCATACTGCCTGCAGATAAAACTACAATATCACCTAAAGTAACTTCTTTAATTGGAATTTGAACTTCTTTACCATCTCTTAGAACAGTAGTTGTTGTTGCAACTAATTCTTTTAACTTTTCTGCAGCTTTATTTGATCGAAACTCTTCAAAAAATTCTAGCAATGTACTTGCTGTAACCAAAATAAAAATAACTATTATATTTGCATAACTCGGAGGATCTCCTAAATATACATCTGTATAAAATAGGATAGCAACTATTCCGAAGTAAAATACTATTAAAAGGGCTAAATAAACTTTCTAAAAAATAATTGTACCATTTTTTTGGTTTGGCACTTTTAATTTCATTAAGACCATATTTTTGTAATCTTTTTTCTGCTTCGCTTGATGAAAGACCTTTTATATCAATATTATATTCTTTAATAAATTCATCTTTAGTAAGGGTAGATTCTTTTCCATATAATTTTTGTACATTAACTTCTTCTTTATGTATTTTTCCACTAGCCATAAAATAAACATCTCCAATCTTTTGTATAAATTTTTCTTTTTAATTATACCACTAATTTTATAAAATGAAACATGAAATTTAATAAAAATTAAAATGCAATATTTTATATAAAAAAAAGCAAGAGACAATTTATTAATAAACATCTCTTGTTTATAATTTAAATCAATAAATTATAAAATAAAGTAGTACACATACAAATTAATATTCCACAAATAGTAGGCAGAAGAAAACTAACTATAGTCCATTTTAAACTTCCAGTTTCTTTCTTTATTGTAAGAAGAGTAGTAGTACATGGAAAATGTAAACATGTAAAAATCATAACATTTATTGCCGTCAACATAGTCCATCCATTTTGAATAAGTACTTGACCAATTGAAAAAGTATCTTCTAAATCAACTAATGAATTATTACCAAGGTAACACATTAAGATTATAGGTAAAACAATTTCATTTGCTGGCATTCCTAATATAAAAGCGGTCAAAATATAGCCATCTAATCCCAATAATCTAGCAAAGGGTTCTAAAAAGTTAGCTATTATATTAAGTAAGCTTTGGCCATTAATTCCCAGGTTTGCAAAAAGCCATATAACAAGACCTGCAGGAGCAGCTATTACAATTGCTCTTCCGAAGTACAAACAAGGTTCTATCAAAAATTGACCTTATTAAAATTTTACCAAGCTGAGGTTTTCTGTAAGGCGGAAGTTCTAATACAAAAGATGAAGGCATTCCCTTTAGAAGTGTTTTAGATAATATTTTAGAAACAAGTAAAGTTAAAAATATTCCTAATAATATTACAAAAATAACAGCAATTGTAGATATAAAAGATGCTCCGAACTCCTTGCAGTCCACCAGCTATAAATATACTTGAAATAGCAATTAATAAAGGAAATCTTCCATTACAAGGTACAAAGCTATTAGTTAAAATAGCAATTAATCTTTCTCTAGGAGAGTTTATTATTCTACATCCAACGCAGCCAGCTGCATTACAACCAAACCCCATACACATAGTTATCATTTGTTTTCCAGTACAACAACATTTTTTGAAAAATCCATCCATATTAAAGGCGATTCTAGGTAAATATCCTAAATCTTCAAGAAAAGTAAAGAGTGGAAAAAATATTGCCATAGGAGGAAGCATAACTGAGATAATCCATGTAAGTGTCTGGTAAACTCCATGTATTAACATATTAGAAAGCCACTCAGGGCAATTAATAAAATTTGAAAACATAATCAGTTTTTCCTGAAACCAAGAAAACATAGAAAATAATGCTTGAGAAGGATAATTTGCTCCTACAATTGTAATCCAAAATATTAATCCTAAAAATATAAGCATTATTGGAAAACCAAATACTTTAGATGTTAATATTTTATCTATTTTTCTATCTCTTCCGGGAATAATTTTCATCTTCATAAGTACAAACTTCTTGACATATATCATGAGAGTGTTTCATTATGTTAGATACAATATAATCTTCATTATCAGAATCATATTTTATTTTTTTAGGATTTGGAATCGTTTTTTTCTCACAAACTTTTTGAATAGTATCCATTAAGTCTCCAAGTGTTTTCTTTTTTCTTGCGATTATACCGAACAACAGGAACGCCAAGTCTTTTTGATAATTTATCTAAATTAACAATTATTTTTTTCTTTTTTGCTTCATCTAATAAATTCACACAAACTATTATGTTATCAGTGATTTCCATAATTTGAAAAACTAAATTAAGGTTTCTTTCTAAGCATGTAGCATCAACTACAATGACTGTACAATCAGGATTTCCAAAACAAATATAATCACGAGCAATTTCTTCTTCTTCAGAATTTGACATTATCGAATATGTACCAGGAATATCTACCAACATAAAGTCTTTTTTATTGTAAATACATTTTCCAGTAGCATTACTGATTGTTTTACCTGGCCAGTTTCCGGTATGTTGATGCATTCCAGTTAATGCATTAAATATTGTAGATTTTCCTACGTTAGGATTTCCTGCAAGAGCAATTGTATATCCATCTTTATTTTTTATTTTTTTATAATTGTTTTCTAATAAATGAGTACCAGTTGAAGATTTTGTAAGACCCATATAATACCTCCACAAAAACATATATTATAATTTATGAAACAATATAAAGATTGTTACTATAATTAATATGAAATATCAATTAAAGACGAATCTTCATCACGGATGGCAATTAAAGTACTACAGATATTATAAGCTCTAATACCTCCAGACGGACTTTTTAATATAGGTGTTACAATAGAATCTTGAACTAATCCTAAATCTAATAACCTTCTACGAATGCTTCCGAGTGCAATTGAGTTTTGTTATTTTGCATTTTTGATATAAGGGTAAATTATTTAATGTATTGTTTTTTTTATTCATATAAATCACCTAAAAATAGTTTGATATATATTATTATATTTTGTCTAAAAAAATATTGTGACTATTGACTTTTTTATTTAATTATGAAAAAATAACAAAGTATTTGCAAATAATTAATAAGGAAGGAATGAAAATTAAATGGAAAGAGTAAGAGGTTTTGAAGTAGCAAAAGGTTTTGAAGATAAAGAAATTAATTTACCAATTAGAAAAACAAAATATTCAGCAGGATATGATATAGAAGCTGCTGAAGACGCAGTAATACCAAGTTTTAAAAAAGGAATGAATCCAACATTAATAAAAACAGGAATAAAAGCATACATGCAAGATGATGAGGTTTTATACTTATATAATAGAAGTTCAAATCCTAAGAAAAAAGGATTAATTTTAGCGAATAGTGTTGGAGTTATTGATAAAGACTATTATGGAAATCCTGATAATGATGGACATATTATGTTTGCATTTTACAATATAAAAGATGAAGATATAGAAATAAAAAAAGGTGAAGCTATTGGGCAAGCTGTGTTCCAAAAATACTTAGTTGTTGATGATGATAATGCAGAAGGAGAGAGACTAGGAGGATTTGGTTCAACAAATAAATAGACATATAAACATAAAAATAAATTTTAGAAAAATTTTATTTTTAAATTTTCTTAGAGCGGTAAGCAAAAGAGATATAATATACATAAAAAATTAAAGATAAAGGCTTTGACTTTTATCTTTTTTTGTAGTATAATAAATATGGTTAAAAAATCCAATAAAGTTATTTAAAGTTAATATTTACATAACTTTATTATCTTTTTTTACTGATAAATATAAAACACTGGAAGGAGTTGACTTACATGTTTAATGTAGGAGATAAAATTGTATACCCAATGCATGGAGCAGGAGTAATTGATTCAATAGAGGAAAAAAATATTTTAGGGGAGAAACAATCTTACTACATATTAAAAATGCCTGGAGAAGTAAAAGTTATGGTACCAACAGCAAAGGCTGAGGAAATAGGTGTAAGAAATATAATAGATAAAGGTTCAGCAGATAAGGTAATTGGAATATTAGAACAAGATGAAACTGAAATGGACAAAAACTGGAATAAGAGATATAGAGATAATATGGACAAGATGAAAAGTGGAGATATATATGAAATTGCAGATGTTGTAAGAAATTTGAGTTTTAAACAAAAAGAGAAAGGTCTTTCTACAGGCGAAAAGAAAATGCTAAATAATGCAAAACAAATACTTGTTAGTGAATTAGTTTTAGCAGAACATGCAAGTCAAGAAGAAGTTGAACAATTAGTTGATAACAAAATTAATACATCTTATAAAATGTTTAGAGCACAAGATATAACACCAGAAAGTGTAGTTAATAAATTTATACCATTTGATGGTACAGGAACAAACAATTAACCAAAAACGCATTAGGTAATATATTATTTATTTACCAAATGCGTTTTTGGTTTTAAACCATAACAAGTATAATTATAAAAATGAATAATTAGGAGATGTAGTAATGTAAATTACAACTAATAGTAAAATATTTTATAAAAACAGTTGATATTTTTTTAGTTTTAATATAAAATCTAAAAAGACTTTAAATAGTTTTACAAACAATAAAAATATTAAATTAAGATAACGGAGGAATATCATGAAGAAAATTAAAATTTTAACATTAGTATTAGCAATTGTTTTAGTAACAATGGTGGCTTTTATAGGAATTTATGTACCTATGCAAAATAGAATGGAGAATAAAGTAAAAGATTATTCTTATATGATGGATTTAAAAGGTGGAAGAAATATTATCTTAGAAGTAGATAATGGAAATAGGACCACTATAAAAGATAGTGAAGGAAAAGAAGTAAAAGATGCTGATAATTTATCAGATGATGAATTAAAAGAAAAAGGATATGTAAAAGAAAAAACACCATATAATAGTGAGGATTCTTTAAATACAGATAATTATAAAAAATCTAAAGAAATACTTATTAAAAGATTAAAAGAATTGAAAGTAGAAGAATATAATATAAAATTAGATGAAGAAAATGGAAACATTGTTTTAGAAATTCCAGAAAATGATAATACAGATTCTGTAGTTAGTGAATTAACTCCTGCAGGAAAATTTGAAATAGTAGATAGTGAAACTAAAGAAGTCTTAATAAATAATGATGATTTAAAATTAGTAAATGTAATGTATGGCTCTGATAATAGCAGTAATTCTGCAACAGCAACAGGAACAGTAGTATATTTAAATATAGAATTTACAAAAGAAGGTGCTAAGAAATTAGAAGATGTAACAAATAAATATGTAAAAGTTGAAACATCAAGCACTGAAACAAAAGAAGATGGTGAACAAGGAGAAAATACAGAGACATCTACTGCTGAGAAAAAAATTAGCTTGATGATTGATGATGACGAAATGCTTTCAACAAGCTTTGAAGAACCAATTAGAACAGGAAGAATGCAATTATCTATAGGAAGAGCGTCAAAAGATAATGATACATTAAAAGGATATATTTCACAAGCATCTAATATGGCAACTGTATTAAATAATGGAAAAATGCCAGTAAAATACACAGTACATGATAACCAATATATTCAATCTGATATAACAAATAATGAATTAAGTATAGTTGTATATGTAATGCTTGCTGTAGCAGTTGTAGCTTTATTATTCTTAATTATAAAATATAGAGCAATTGGAGCTTTAGGAACAATTTCATATATAGGACTAGCTTCATTATTCTTATTATTAATTCGTTATACAAATGTTAATTTATCAATACAAGGAATATTAGGAATAGGATTAACATTTATACTAAACTATGCATTTATATATAAACTAGTATCAAAAATTAAAAATGTAAAATTAAAAGAACTAAGTGTAAGTAAGAAAATAATAGAAACATACAAAGAATTCTTAATTAGAATATTACCAATATGTATAGCAGTAATAGTATTCTGCTTCGCAGGATGGGCTACTATTAGTAGTTTTGGAATGGTAATGTTCTGGGGAATAGTTTTAATTGCAATTTATAATGCAATAGTAACAAATTTATTATTTAGAATAAATGATAATAAATAGGAGGGATAAAGAATGAATAAATTAACTAAAAAAACAAAAGCTATATGTTTAATTCTTGCTGTTGTTATTATTGCAGGGATAGTTGTAATGGCCACAGTAGGTTTTAATATCGAGTTAAGTATGCAAAAAAATAATAGAATAGAATTATATTTAGAAAAAGATTTTGAAATTTCTGATATAAAAAATATAGCAAATGAAGTATTTCAAAATAAACCAACAGTAATTCAAAAGGTAGAAGTATTTGGAGATACTGTAAGCATTACAGCAAATGAAATTACAGATGAACAAAAACAACAATTAGTTGAAAAAGTAAATGAAAAGTATTCATTAGAACTAAATGCAGATAGTACTGAAATAGAAAAAATACCAAATGAAAGATTACGTGATTTAATTAGTCCATATATATTTGCTTTTAGTTTAGCAACAGGATTAATAATATTATATATGATTTTAAAATATAAAAAACTAGGAATGTTAAATATCTTGATAAAAACATTATGTACAATAGTAATTGCACAGGCTACATTATTTAGTGTTATAGCAATTACAAGAATTCCAGTTGGAAGATTAACAATACCAATGGTTATTGTGGTATATTTATTTACCATTTATGTATTAACACATAATTACGAAAACAAATTAGATAAAATAAAAGAAGAAAACAAATAAAACAAACAAAATTCGACAAAAATGAAACAAAAGGAGCCTGTCCCTATTGTTTCACAAAGCTAAAAGTTTTTATAACTTTTAGCTTCATGAAAATATATTGCACAGAAAAATTGTTGCACAATTTTTCGCGACAACAAATCTTTATGCTTCTTAGAAACCTTTAATTTATGATATAAAATTAATTACAAAACATAAAAGGTTTCACGAAGCAAGATTTGTTTTTTTTTTTACAAATTTACAAAAAACTATACAAAATTAAAAAAAGTAATGATATAATGTGAACCAAAGAAATAAGATTTGTAAATTGAAGGGTGGTTAAGATAATGGGTAATATAGTTTTATTAGATGATTTAACAATAAATAAAATTGCTGCAGGAGAGGTTATTGAAAGACCTGCTTCTGTAATTAAAGAAATGGTAGAAAATTCAATTGATGCTGGTGCAAACAATATAACAGTTGAAATTAAAAATGGTGGAATTTCTTTTATAAAAGTAACTGATAACGGAAAAGGAATGGCACAAGATGATTTAGAAATTGCTTTTGAAAGACATGCTACAAGTAAAATTAGGTCAGCAGATGATTTAGATACTGTTACTTCTATGGGGTTTAGAGGTGAAGCTTTAGCTAGTATTGCAGCTATTGCAAATGTTGAAATGGTTTCTAAAACAGAAGAACAAGAAATAGGTTACAAAGTTGTAGTAGAAGCAGGAGATGTATTAGAAAAAGAAGAAGCAGGATGTAGAACTGGAACAACTATAACTGTAAGAAATTTATTTTTTAACACACCTGTTAGATATAAATTCCTAAAAAAAGATTATACAGAATCAGGTTATATTGAAGATGTTATAACAAGAATTGCATTAGTAAATCCGAATGTTGCAATAAAATTAATAAATACAGGTAAAACTGTAATTCAAACAAATGGTAATGGGGATTTAAAAAGTGTAATATATAGCATATATGGTAAAGACATAGCAAATGGTATAATGGAACTAAGTTACCAATATGAAGATATAAAAATAGAAGGGGTAATTGGAAAACCTGAAATTGCAAGATCTAATAGATCAAATCAATTATTCTTCGTCAATAAAAGATATATAAAAGATAAAACTTTAACAGCTGCAACAGAACAAGCATATAAAGGATTAATTCCAATTGGAAGATTTGGGTTTGTTGTATTAAACATAGAAATGAATCCAGCAAAAGTTGATGTAAATGTTCATCCTGCAAAATTAGAAGTAAGATTTCAAGAGGAAAACAAAATATTCCAAGCGATTTATCATGCAATAAAAGATACTCTATTAAAAGGAGAATTAGTTGCAAACACATCAAAGACAGAAACAGAAAGCATAAATAGAATTGATAGATCAGCATTAAGTTTTGAAGAAAGATTAAAGAACTTAAGAGAAGCTAAAAAAGAAAATCAACAAAGCGGAGGTCTTTTTGGATTTAGAAAGCAAAATGAAAAACAAATAGAACAATATACAGATGAAGAAAGTAAAATAAAAACCAATATTGTAGAAGAATTATATAACAATAAAAATAAACAACAAGAAAATAATAGTGAAATAGATAAATTCGCTACAAAAGTTATTGATACTTCTAGTATCACTTCAAATGCAGGAACACCAGTAGATACTTCAGATGTACTAGATCAACTTAAACAAATGAAAGATAAAATTTACGATGATTTAGATAAGAAAAACGAAACTTCACAAACAATGAAACTAAGTGATGCGACTGCAGTATATAATTTTAGAGAAGAACTAAAAAATAAAGATATTATTTCTTCTGTTAATAAAGAACAGGATAAAAAAATTGAACCAAATGAAAATTTACAAGGAAATGAGGAAGTTAATAAAGAATCTAAAGAAGATGGAATACCGAAAGCATTACAAAATGAAACAAATACTGAGAATAAAGAAAAAAGTATAGCTAATAATGAAGCAAAAACAGACCAAGATTCATCAAATTTCAATGAAATGTATGAGAAAATGTTTGGAAGAGCTCCAATAGATGAAAGCAAATTGGAATTAGAAAAAAATGAGGATGAAAAAATTAATGCAGTAGATATAGTTAAGGATAATGTCTCTATATTTGAAACTGAAGAAGAGTTTCAAAAGCCAACATATAAATTTATAGGAATTGTATTTAAAACATATATTATATTAGAAATTGATAAGGAAATGTACATATTAGACCAACATGCAGCTCATGAAAGAATTATGTATGAAAAAGTTAAGAAAAATTACTATAGTGATGCATCAAAAGATTCTCAATTGTTATTACTTCCTGATGTTATAACATTAACACATAAAGAAATGGAAATAGCCAAAGAAAATATACCTATGTTTAACAAAGCAGGATTTTATTTAGAAGAATTTGGTGAAAATACAATAAAATTAACAGGAGTTCCAACAGTATGTATTGATTTAGATACAAAAGAGTTATTCTTGGAAACTCTAGATGAAATTAATACTGTAGCAAGAACTGCTAAACAAGAAAAAGAAGAAAAATTTATAGCGACAGTTGCTTGTAAAGCTGCAGTAAAAGCAAATATGGCATTAACTGTAGAAGAAGTAGACAAATTAATGGAACAATTATTAAGATTACCAAATCCATTTACATGTCCACATGGAAGACCAACAGCTATAAAGATGACAAAATATGATATTGAAAGAAAATTTGCAAGAAAATAAATAAACAGGAGATAAGTTATGCCATTAGTTATAATAATGATTTTTATTCTATATTCTGTTGTAATTGGATGGACATGGAATAATTTAGGTGATATTGATAAAATAAAAAAAATACTAATAATTGCGGGAGAAATGCTTGCAATTAGCTTAATAACACTAATAGTTTATTCAATATCTAAAAATGGAATAGAATATACTAATAGAGATGTAGAAAATAGTGTTAGAACATTAATAGTAGCATTGTTTACAGGGTTTAATTCTTTAATAGTACTACCATTTTTAAATAAACAAATAATAAAATTAAAAGAAAAAGAAGTGGATGAAAAAAAGGTAGTAAAGAAATTAGCAATTTTGTTATTAGTATTTATAATATGTATTATTTTTGAATGTGGATATATGAAAGATACACAAAAAGGAATTCTTCAAGTTCAAAAATCTAATTCATACAATCACTCTTCTTCAGAATCATAAACTTGTTTGGAAAAGAATTGTGATATAGAAAGGATATATTTATGCAAAAAGAAAAAGTAATCGTAATTTGTGGCCCAACTGCATCTGGAAAAACAGCGCTATCAATAGAACTTGCAAAACAAATAAATGGTGAAATTGTATCGGCTGATTCAATGCAAATATATAAAGATATGGATATAGGAACAGCTAAACCAACACAAGAAGAGAAGCAAGGGATAAAACACTATTTAATAGATTTTGTTTCACCTGATGAAAGATATAGCGTGGCAGATTATAAACAAGACGCTAAAAAAGCTATAAGAGAAATTCTAAAAAAAGGAAAAGTTCCAATTATAGTTGGAGGAACTGGTTTATATGTAGATAGCTTGATTTATGAAATAGAATATCCTAATATAGAATTTGATGAAAAATATAGAGAAAAATTAGAAAAAGAAGTAGAAGAAAATGGGCTTGAAGAATTATATGAAAAAGCAAAAGAAATAGACAATGAAGCGATTCAAAAAATAAGTAAAAATGATAAGAAAAGAATATTAAGAATTTTAGAAATATATCATGCAACAGGAAAAAATAAAACAGAACAAGAAAAAGAATCTAGAAAAAAAGAAGTTGAATATGATTATAAAGTTTTTGCATTAAAATGGGACAGAGAAATGCTATATGAAAGAATAAATAAAAGAGTAGATATAATGCTTGAACAAGGATTAATTGAAGAAGTTAAAAGTATATATGAAAAATACAATAAATTTCCAACCGCAATGCAAGGCTTGGGATATAAAGAAGTTGTAGAATATTTAGAAAATAAAACAACAAAAGAAGAAATGATAGAAAAAATAAAACAGGAAACAAGAAGATATGCAAAAAGACAAATGACATGGTTTAGAAAAAATAAACAAACAATATGGCTAAATGGTGAAGATAAAAAGCAAAATAATACACAAATAATCTTGGGGGAATTAATTTGAAAAAACAAGAAAAAAAGTTTAATGAAAAACCTAAGCAAGAAAAAAATACAATTGTAAAAAACATATCTAAAAAAAGAAATATATTAATATCAATAATTTCTTTGTTTATAATTTTATACTTATTATATACAATATATTTATTGATAAAACAACCAACAAACGTATTTACAATAGAAGAAGGAAAACTATATAAAGAAGAAACAGATATTGGGTATGTTATCAGAAATGAAAAAGTTGTAAAAGGTGAAAATTATAAAAATGGAATGGAACAGATAAAAGCAGAAGGAGAAAGAGCAGCTGTTAATGAAAATATATTTAGATATTATAGTTCAAACGAAGAAAATTTGAAAGTAAAAATATCTGAATTAGATAATAAAATACAAGAAATTTTGACAAATGACAAAAGTCTACTTACTTCAGATATGAAGATGTTAGAAAATCAAATTGATAGCAAATTAGAAGATATAAGCAAAGTAAAAGACGTATCTAAATTAGTAGAATATAAAAAAGAAATAGATAACTTAGTAACTAAAAAAGCAAAAATTGCAGGAGATAGTAGCCCTCAAGGATCTTATTTAAGAGACTTAATAGAAGAAAGAAAAAAATATGAAAGTCAGTTGAATTCAGGCGCTGAATATGTAAAAGCTCCAATAAGTGGATTAGTTTCTTATAGAGTTGATGGATTAGAAGAAATATTGACACCGGAAAATTTTGGGATGATAAATGAAGAATATTTAGAAAAATTGGATTTAAAAACTGGAAAAATAGTTGCTACAAATGAGGAATGTGGTAAAGTAATAGATAATTTTAAATGTTATATAGTAACAATAACTGATTCAGAAGAAGCTAAAAATGCAAAAGTTGGAGATAGTGTAAAAGTTAGACTTTCTAATAACGTAGAAGTAAATGCAGAAATAACAAATATTTCTAATGAGAATGAAGAAAAAAGAATTTTAATTTTGAAATTAGAAAAACAAGTAGAAGAATTAATAAATTACAGAAAAATTACATTTAATCTTATTTGGTGGGATGCAACAGGATTAAAAGTACCAAATCAATCAATAGTAAAAATAGATAATTTGGATTATGTTGTAAGGAGTAGAGCAGGTTATTTAAGCAAAATATTAGTAAAAGTAAAAAAACAAGCAGAAAAATATTCTATTGTTGAAACATATTCTAATGAAGAACTAAAAGAACTAGGATTTACTGAAAAGGAGATTAACAATTACAAAAAAATTTCAATATATGATGAAATAATAGTCAATCCTAATATTAATAAATTAAACTAATATTACAAAAATGTTACAGAAATATTAAAATTTAAAAACATTTCAAAAAACCATTGACAATATGACAAAAAAAGTAGATACTTAGTACATGAAAAACAAAGGAAGTAAATTTAGGAGGTTTTTTTATGTCAGGAGCTTTAATGAATAAAGTATGGGATTTATTTGGAATGGATCAAGCACAACCAGAAGAATATGAAGACGAAAATGTATATGATTATGAAGAAGATGAAGAAGAAGTAGAAGATAAAAAATTTTTTGGAAGAAAGAATAATAATAAAGTTGTAAATATGCCACAAGCAAATAGTAATGCTATAAAAATGGTGATATCACAACCAACTACATTTGAACAATCAGATGAAATATGTGCTTTCTTAAAAGAAAAAAAATCTGTTATTGTTAATTTAGAATATGTTAATAAAGATGTAGCTAGAAGAATAGTGGACTTTATTAGTGGTGGAGTATATGCATTAGATGGATATATTCAAAAAGTTTCTAATTCTATATTCTTAGTAGCACCATCTAACTATGAAATTACAAATGATATGGCAAGAGAAGAAATGAAAAGCAAACTATCTGTTTCATGGTTAAAAAATAATGGAATAAACTAGTCTATGCTTTCAGAAAGGAAAGGGTACAATTATGATAACACCGTTAGATATTGAAAATAAAAAATTTTCAAAACAAATGATGAATGGGTATAGTGTAGAAGAAGTTGATGATTTTTTAGATGATTTAACAGCTGATTATTCTAAAAATTATAAAGAAGCAACAGAATTAAGAGCAAAGGTTGAAGAATTAACAAATAGTTTAGAACACTATAAAAGTATAGAAGCTACATTACAAAATACATTAGTAATGGCTCAAAAAACTGCAGATGATATAAAAAATGTTGCAAAACAACAAGCTGATCAAATAGTAAATGAAGCAAAAGGAACAGCTCAAAGACAAGTTGATGATCTAGATAGTGAAATCCTAGCAAAAAAAAGAGAACTTGAAGATGTAAAAAAACAATTTGATATATATAAAGCAAAAATGGAATCATTATTAATTTCACAATTAGAATTGATAAAAGATATTAATAAAGATGATATATAAAAAACATACAGAAGATAGCTACCTAAAAAACGGTAGCTTTTTTGTATTATTTTTTAGAAAATTATTACAATTTAGCAATAATATTACAGAACTGTTAAATATATGTTACATTTCTATTAATACTATTGACCATAAGCAAAAAAAAGAATAAAATATATATATATCATAAAATAGAACTTTATTTAGAAAGGTTGAATATGAGAATAATATCAGGAACAGCAAGAGGAACTAATCTTTATACATTGGAAGGAAAAGAAACGAGACCAACGTTAGATAGAGTAAAAGAATCACTTTTTAATATTATACAAAATAAAATTCAAGATAGTATCTTTTTGGATTTATTTTCAGGAAGTGGTGCAATAGGATTAGAAGCAGCAAGTAGAGGCGCAAAGAAATGTATTCTTTGTGATAGATCAAAAGATGCAATTAGGATTATAAAAAAAAATACAGAAAAAACCCATTTAGAATGTAAAGTTAAAATTTTCAACAAGGATTTTAGTAGTTTATTGAAAAATGATATAGAAAAAATAGATATAGTATACATTGATCCACCATATAAATCAGATTACATTTTTGAATCTTTAAAAATAATTACTGAAAATAATATATTAAAAGAAGATGGATTAATAATATTAGAAACTGATGAAAAAGATAGAATTTTAAATCAAATTGATAAATTAAAAATTGAAGTAATTGATCAAAGGAAGTATGGTCGAGCACATCTTATTTTCTTAAAAGAATTAAGATGAATTGGAAAGGGGTTAAACCATGGAAATATTTACATTATTAGAAACTTTAGAGGAAATATTAGAAAATAGTAGAAGTGTACCATTTTCTAACAAGGGCATTGTAGACAAAGAAGAAATGCTAGATTTAATAAAAGAAATAAGAATAAAAATGCCAGATGAATTAAAACAAGCAAAATGGGTCAAAGAAGAAAGACAGCGTATATTGGTTGAAGCCCAAAAAGAAGCTGATGGAATTGTAAAAGAGGCGGAAAATAGAATTATAGCTATGATTGATGAACACGAAATCACAAGAAAAGCTTATGACCAAAAAACAGAAATAATTGAAACTGCAAACGAAATGTCTAGAGAAATTTCAAAAGGAACTAAAGAATATGCAGATAGCATATTAGAAAATACAGAAAATACATTAAATGAAACATTAAACAAATTAGGAACTAATATGACAGAAGCAATGAATTTATTACAATTATCTTTAGAAGACACAATAAAGACAATTCAAAATAGTAGAAAAGAATTAAAATAGAAATTTTACAAAAGTCAGATTTTAGAAGTCAGAAAATATCGATGGCTTTTGAAGTCTGATTTTTTATGTTTTAGAAAGGATAGTAAAAATGGCAAAAAAAAGAAGATATAAAAAAAGAAAAAAAGCAGCATCAAAATTAGATTTAACAGTAGTAAGTTTAATAGTATTTAGTATACTTTTAGCTGTACTAATATATACAAAATCAGGTGTTATAGGAATAAAATTAAGTGAGATACTTCGGTGGTATAATGGGAGTTATGCAATATATACTTCCTATTGGATTTTTTGCAATTGCAATCAAACTTGCTGTTGATGAAGGAGAAGAGTTAAAAGGTAAGCTAATACAATATGGAATTGCTATTATAAGTTTAGCAATCGTATTTAGTGTATTCCAAATATCTGCAGGTGAATTACAATCATCTAAAGAATTATCAGAACTTGTGAAAGATGCATATTATGTGGGTTCTCAAGGAAAAGGAGGAGGAGCAATAGGAGCAGTTGCAGCAGTACCGCTTGCTAAACTTTTAGGCGATGTAGGGGCCGTTATACTTTGTGTTGGAATTGCCGCTATATTACTAGTATTTACTTTTGGAATTAATTTATCAGAACTAATAAATATCTTTATGGCAAGAGTAGAAGAAAAAAGAGATGAAAGATTAGAAAGAAAAATAGAAGAAAATGATGATAAAGAAACACCAGCTGAAAAGAGAAAAAGATTAAGAGAAGAAAGAAAAGCTAAAATCGAACAAGCAAAACAAGAAAAAGCAGAAAGAATAGCGGCATCTAAAGCAGATAAAGTCCCTATGGATAATCAAATTAAAATCAACTTTGGTGGAAGAATTGTGGATAACACAGATGAAAAAACTGGATTAAAGAAATATAATCATGAAGGTGAAGATTTAGAACCATTAACAAAACATAGTAAGGCTCAAAAACAACATATAGAACCAGATGTATTAGATAGTAATTTATTTAAAGATGTTGAAGAAGAAAAAGAAGAAAAGAAAAAGGCTGTTTTGCAATTAGAACATGCTCAAATAGTTGAAGATGAACATTATGAATATCCTCCTGTAGAATTATTAAGTAAGCCTTCTAAAAAAACATTAAAAGGAGGAGCGAAGGCTTTAACAGATACAGCTACAAAATTACAAAAAACATTATATAGTTTTGGTGTATCTGCAAAAGTTGAGAATGTATCAGTAGGGCCAGCAATTACAAGATATGAATTAAAACCTGCTGAAGGTGTTAGAGTTAGTAAAATAGCTAATCTTGCAGATGATATAGCACTTAATTTAGCTGCGGAAACAATAAGAATTGAAGCACCGATTCCTGGAAAACAAGCTGTGGGAATAGAAGTGCCAAATAAAGAAAAAGAAGTTGTGCATTTTAGAGAAGTTTTAGATAGTGATGAATTTAGAAGTAATAAATCTAAGCTTACAATTGGTTTAGGAAAAGATGTTGCAGGAAATGTACAATTAGCTGATATTGCAAAAATGCCACATGTATTAATAGCAGGATCAACTGGTTCTGGAAAGAGTGTATGTATAAACACTATTATTACAAGTATTATATATAATGCAAAACCTAGTGAAGTGAAATTTGTTATGGTTGATCCTAAAGTTGTTGAACTTTCTGTATATAATGGAATACCACATTTATTAATTCCTGTTGTAACAGATCCTAGAAAAGCGGCTGGAGCTTTAGCATGGGCAGTGCAAGAAATGGATGATAGATATAACAAATTTGCAAGCAAAGGTGTACGCGATTTAAAAGGATATAATAAGGCTATAGAAAAAGAAAACGAAGCAGGAAAATTACCACAAATAGTGATTATTATAGATGAGTTAGCTGATTTAATGATGGTTGCTAAAAATGATGTTGAAGATGCAATCTGTAGATTAGCTCAAAAAGCTAGAGCGGCAGGAATGCATTTAGTAATTGCAACACAAAGACCATCAGTTGATGTAATTACAGGATTAATTAAAGCAAATGTACCATCAAGAATAGCATTTGCAGTGTCTTCTCAAGTTGATTCAAGAACAATATTAGATAGTGTAGGAGCAGAAAAACTACTTGGAAAAGGAGATATGTTATTCTTTCCAGCAGGAGCTCCAAAACCATCAAGAGTACAGGGAGCATTTGTATCAGATGACGAAGTAGAGAAAATAGTAGACTTTATAAAATCTAATGGAACAGCAACTTATAGTGAAGATATATTAGAAAGCATAGAAAATAGCAATAAAACAGACAAAGAAATAGCACAAGAAAAAGATGAAGATGACGATACAGATCCATTCTTAATGGATGCAATTCAAACAGTTGTTGAAACAGGACAAGCGTCAACATCATTTATACAAAGAAGATTTAAAGTAGGATATGCAAGAGCAGGAAGAATTATAGACCAAATGGAAGAAAGAGGAGTTATTTCTGGATACCAAGGAAGTAAACCAAGAGAAGTTTTAATGACTTTAGACAGATGGAATGAATTAAAAATGGGGAAACCAACAACTGAAGAAGACAAGGTTGAGCAATAATTATGTTAGGATGTTATAATGTACATGCAAAAAGCCAGCTTAACCAAAGTTTATATAGATAGAAGAGGAGTGCCTGTATGGGATTGACTCTCTAAAGAGTTTGCCTTATCAGTTTGCTACGATGAGAAAGGAGAATAGATTTGCAAAAGAAAAGTGAAAAAATTATAGATATTATAAAAAAAGACTATAACAATAAATTAGAATCAGTACTTGAAAAAAAGTATTTTGATGAAAATGTAAAAAGTATTCTCCTAAGTATTTTATATAAAATAGAAACATCATATAAGGATTATAAACATGTAAAACAAGATGTAGAAACAAAAGAAGAATTTATAGAAAGAATAATTAATACTATAAAAAATGAATGTAATGAAATTAAAGTAGTAAAACCTTTCTCAGAAGAAAGCAAAATAATAGGAAATAGGACATTTTTAGTAGAAAAAAACAAAAAAAGAATAATATGTCACAATATAGAAAGAAAATTACTTTATTGTATAGCTAAAATTGGAAAAAAAGAAAAAATAATTCCTGATAGTTATTTTATAATTAATGAAACTATATCAAACTTAATAAATACAGGAAATAATATAAATACAGTAGAACCACTAAGAGATTTTAATGGCTACTCTTGGACAAGTATACCAAGAGAAATTGAAAGTATAGAACATAATTTAATATATCAAAATCTAATTCTTTTACTTGGGAATGACTTCTTAAATAAATGGATTCACAATAGAGAAGTCTTAAAAGATTACTGGGAAATTTTTAATAATAGAATGAGTGAATTGTATGGTGAAGAAAATGCAGAAGAATTCATAGATAACCTTAAAAAAATATCAATATTATTAGAAATAAAATTTGATAATAAAAGTAAAGAAAGATATAATAAGTTAAAAAAAGAAATTGAAAATAATTTAAAAGAGATTCAAGATAATATAAAATATATAGAAAAAATAACTAAAGAAAAAAGAGTGCTTGCAAAACAAATTAGAGATATTGATGAAACTTTAAATAACAAAGAACTAATACAGAAAGAATATTTATCAAGAAATGAAACATTACCATTAGAAGAAAAGATATTTAGTATAAGAATTCTAAAAAAATTAATGATAAAAGAACGTGAAGAAAAGATAGAGAAGCTTGAAAAATTAAATGAATTATTAAAACCAAAGAATTTTGTAAGGTATAAAAAACAATTAGAAGAAAAAAGAGATATTTTAAAAATAATAGATATAGAAGATGTTCAAAAAGAAATTAACATATTAAAGTTAGAATTACAAAAGATATTTTTAAAGTGTTTTGAAATAAAAATTAATAATTGTACAAATAAACAAGAACTACCTAAAATTATATATGAATTTAGATATTATTCTATGTTACCTTATAATGAAAAAAATAGTATAAATGATGAAAAAAGGCTAAAGGAAAATATAACTTATTTAGGAACAAAGATATTACAAAAAGCACATAAACTAAAACTTATACAAAAATTATCTAAAAGAGAGGATTTAGATTATGAATTATTAAAAAAAGTTTTTAACACGAGAAGTATAAGTTTAGAAGGGATTGAAGTAAAATTATTAAAAGAAACAGATGGATTTTTTGTACAAGTTTTTGATGAAAATAGTATAGAAGAAAAATATAAAATTACAGGAATAGAAAATATAACTAATAAAGATTTTGAATTAAGATATAATAAAAAAGTTAAAATATTTTATTAATAGTATTTTACACTCCAATATTTTATAAAGATAGGAGAGAGAATTATGAAGATTACATTTTTAGGAGCAACAAGAACTGTTACAGGTTCAAATTTTTTAGTAGAAGCAGCTGGAAAGAAATTTTTAGTTGATTGTGGAATGTGGCAAGGAAATAGCGAATTAGAAATGCAAAATACAGAAGATTTTGAATTTAATCCGCAGGAAATTGATTTTATGTTATTAACACATGCACATATTGACCACTCAGGAAGAATTCCAAAACTTTACAAAGAAGGCTATAGAAGTCCAATATATGCACATAAAGCTACATGTGATTTGTGTACTTTAATGTTACCTGATAGTGGACATATTCAAGAAATGGAAATTGAGTGGAAAAATAAAAAAAGAAAAAGAAAAGGAGAAAAAGAACTTCCACCTCTTTATACAGCAGAAGAAGCATTAAGATCAATGGAAGTTTTTGAACCTGTTCAATATGATGAAATTATAGAAGTAACTCCTGATATACATTTTAGGCTTAATGATGCTGGTCATATGTTAGGCTCTAGTATTATAGAGTTATGGGTTAAAGAAAATGGAGAAGAAACAAAAACTGTATTTACAGGAGATATGGGAAATAATGATTTACCATTACTAGATTCTCCAACAATGATAGATAGTGCAGACTATCTAGTTATGGAATCTACTTATGGTAGCAGAAAGCACTTAAGAAATGATGAAAAAGCAGAGATGTTTTTAAATATTGTATCTGAAACATTAGATAATGGAGGAACAGTAGTTATTCCATCATTTGCAGTGGGAAGAACGCAAGAAATTTTATATGAAATAAACAAATTAAAAGAAGTAAAAGATGACGACGAATTTAGAAGAAAATATAAAACATTAATGAAAGCATCTGTATATGTTGATAGTCCCCTTGCAATTTCTGCAACTGAAGTATTTAGAGAAAATACCAATTTATTTGAACCAGAAGTAATTGAAGCAATGGAAAAAGGAGATAATCCATTAGAATTTCCAGGACTTAAATTTACAAGAACAGCAGATGAGTCTAAAGCATTAAATGAAAGTACGGAATCTAATATAATAATATCTGCAAGTGGAATGTGTGAAGTTGGTAGAATAAAGCATCATTTAAAACATAATTTATGGAATCCAAAATCAACAATTCTTTTTGTTGGATATCAAGCACCAGGAACATTAGGTTATAATATTGTAAAAGGTGATAAAACTGTAAAAATATTTGGAGAAGAAATAGCAGTAAATGCAAGAATAGAATATATTGAAGGATATTCAGGACATGCTGATCAAGATGGTCTTATGAATTTTGTATACTCATTTAGAACTAAGAAACCAAAAAACATATTTTTAGTTCATGGAGAACCAGAGGCACAAGATGTATTAAAAGAAAAGATCGAATCTGAAATAGGAATTCCAGTAGTTATTCCTGAATTTGGTGAAACTTATGATATTAAAGAACAGGTTGAAATGACTAATAAGATAGAAAGAAAAGTTACAAAAACAATTAGAACAGAAATAGTAGAAAGATTAGAAAAATTAAAATCAGAAATTTTAGATATGGATGGATATGTAAGACAAGATATTAACAATGAAAACTTAAGAGATGAAGATATATTTAGAATTAATGAGAAGATTAAGGAGTTAGAGAAGCAAATATTAAATGTTATTGAAGGATGATTTTTTAGTTAGTGTAAGATAAAATATTTTTATTCGCTCAAGTTATCCCACTGATGCTGTAACAATGCTAACGCATTTAACAGCATTCAGCGGTCCCCCCGAGAACTTTCGCTTTAAATAAAAATATTTTACCCCACACTAACCATAATATGAATGCAATAAGAAAAAAAGGAGAAAAGGTTGAAAATGGATAACAAATATTTAAATGAAGCAATAATTGGAAATAAACAAATGCTTGCAACTTTTACATCTAAAGGTGAACTTCAAAGATTATATTTCCCAAGTAAAGATAATAGACAATATATAAATTTCTTTCATACAGGTGTAAAAATAAATAATTCGGATTTAATTTATTTACATGACGATATAAATAATGTATATAAACAATATTATGATACAGATACAAATGTTTTAAATACAGAGGTTACAAATACGTATTTTAATTTAAAAATGGTACAAACTGATTATGTTTTAATAAAAGAAAATGTATTAGTTAAAAGATATATTTTCTTAAATGATGGAAAAATTGATTTAGATACCAAATTTTTTATTCATTCAGAATTGTTGTCTGATAGAAATAATTTAGTAAGTTGTAAAGTTATAGATGAAGGTATGTTGCAATATGCACATGACTTTTCTTTATCTACTTTTGCAAAAGGATATAAAGTATCAAATCATCAAATAAATGGAAGTAAAGAAACAATTAAAAGAGGAGAAATTCAAGATAAAGATTATATTGGAATGTCTAAAGATTCTAGTATTTGCTATGATTTAGGAACAATAAAACCTCAAGAGAAGAAAACATTAGATATTTGCATATTAGTTGATGATAATAGAAATGTATCTGCAATGGAAGATGAAGTAGATAGAATAACAAAAATTGATTTAAATAAAGAATATAATGAAACAAAATCATATTGGAGAAAATATGTAAAATCTCATAATGGATTAAATTTAAAAGAACCTAAAAACAGTTATGAAGAAAAAGTTTTTGAAATATATAAAAGAAGTATTTTGTTATTCCCGCTTTTAACAAATACAGAAACTGGTGGAATGGTTGCAGCTCCTGAAGTTGATGAAGATTTTACTAACTGTGGAAGATATGCATATTGTTGGCCTAGAGATGCAGTGTTTATTACAAAAGCAATGGATATTTTAAAAATGGATAAAGAAACAGAAAAGTTTTATAAAGTATTTTGCAAAAAGACACAAAGTAAAAACGGTATGTGGGAACAAAGATTTTTTACAGATGGAAAACTTGCTCCTTGTTGGGGCTATCAAATTGACGAAACAGCAAGTGTTGTATTTGGAGTATATGAACATTATAAATATACAAAATCAGAAAAATTCTTAAAAGATAATTTAAAAATGTGTGAAAGAGCTATAGACTTTTTAAAGAAATATGTTAAAGATTGGCTTGGAATAGAAGGAAAAGAAGAAAGAGATAAAGATAAAGTTCAAGAAGAAATAGAAAATAGTATAAATAGACAAGGCCATAAATACCATATAAGTTACGATTTATGGGAGATGCATGAAGGAATTCATCTTTATTCAATAGCAAGTATATATTCAGCATTTGATTGTATCTTAAAAATATATAGAGCTCTTGGAAAAAATGTCTCTGAATTTGAAAATAATAGGTTAAAAGAAGAAAAAGTGCAAAAAAATGAAAGAGAAATAGAAAAAATTCAAACAGAATTAAAAAAATATATAAATAAGAATTTATATGACGAAGAAAGAAAAACATATTTAAGAAATACTGAAGATAAAAAAATGGATATAAGCATATTAGGAGCTGTTACACCATTTAATGTATTTAAGCCAAAAGAAAAGAAAATTCTAAATACAATAGAAAATATAAATATGAGAATAAGAACATACACAGGAGGATATCAAAGATTTGAACAAGATCACTATATGAATGGGAATCCATGGCCAATAGCAAATCTTTGGATTACATTATATTACTTAGAAACAGGAGAAAAGAAAAAAGCAAAAGAAACATTTGATTTTGTTGTAAAAACAGCAGGAAAACATTATTTCTTAGGAGAACAAATTGATAACTCAACATTAAAACCAAACTGGGTAATAGGACTTGGTTGGTCACATGCAATGTTTGTAATTGTACTTGAAAAACTTTATGGATAATATAAAAAAACACTTGCAATGTAATTATTTTTGTTATAGAATGGAATTGCCTAAAAAGATTTAGGTAATACTATAAAAAATAAAAGTGTTTAAAATGTTTTAAATGCTAAAAGAGGAGGAATTTTTTATGTCAGTAAAAATTGGAATTAACGGATTTGGAAGAATAGGAACATTATCTTTCCAAGCAGCATTAGAAAAAGAAGGAGTAGAAGTAGTAGCTATAAATGATCCATTTATAACAGCAGATTACATGGCGTATATGACAAAATATGATACAGTTCATGGAAGATTCAATGGAACAGTAGAAGAAAAAGATGGAGCTTTAGTTGTAAATGGAAAAGAAATAAAAGTATATAATGAAATGGATCCACATAACATTCCATGGGGAGAACTAGGAGTTGATTATGTATTAGAATGTTCTGGTGTATTTACAACATTAGAAAAAGCACAAGCTCATATTGATGCTGGAGCTAAAAAAGTAATAATCAGTGCACCATCAAAAGATGCTCCAATGTTCGTAATGGGAGTAAATAACACAGAATATGATCCAAGTATGAATATAGTATCAAATGCATCATGTACAACAAACTGTTTAGCACCACTTGCTAAAGTTATTAATGATAACTTTGGAATTAAAGATGGTTTAATGACAACAGTTCATGCTACAACAGCAACACAAAAAACAGTTGATGGAGCTTCTAAAAAAGATTGGAGAGGTGGAAGAGCAGCAGCTGCTAATATAATACCATCTTCAACAGGAGCTGCAAAAGCAGTTGGAAAAGTTATTCCAAGTTTAAATGGAAAATTAACAGGTATGGCATTTAGAGTACCAACAGTTGATGTTTCAGTAGTAGATTTAACATGTAACTTAGAAAAGCCAACAACAATGGAAGAAATTTGCAAAGCTATGAAAGCTGCATCTGAAAACGAATTTAAAGGAATAATCGAATATGTTGATGAACCAGTTGTATCATCAGATTTTGTAAATGATGCACATACATCAATTTTTGACGCAACAGCAGGAATTCAATTAACAGATACATTTGTTAAATTAGTAGCTTGGTATGATAATGAATGGGGATATTCAAATAAATTAGTAGACTTAGCTTGCTATATTGCTTCAAGAACATAAAAAAATAGAGTAGTTCGTGAAGAACTACTCTTAAATATTATAACTTTAATCTAATTAAAGAAAAATTAGTATAAAGCCAGTTCTGTTTATATAAATTTTGAATGATGTATATAATTAAAAAATATATAATAGAAGTGAGGAATAGAATGAAAAGAATAAAACTAAAAGATAGGGAATTACCTACATATACAAAGGGAGAAGAAATATTTAATATGACTTCACATATAGTTGGAGGTGCTTTAGGAATTGTTGCTACAGTTTTATGCATTATTTTTGCTGCAGTTCATGGAAATGGATATGGAGTTGTAAGTGGTGCGATATATGGAGTTACAATGATTCTACTGTATACAATGTCTAGTATTTATCATGGGCTAAATCCAGAAAGTAAAGCAAAAAAAGTATTTCAAGTTCTAGATCATTGTTCAATATTTTTATTGATAGCAGGTTCTTACACACCATTTGCACTCTGTAGCATACGAGAAAATGATGTTGCTGCTGGATGGATTATTTTTGGTGTTATTTGGTTGCTTGCAATAATTGGAATCATATTAAATTCAATTGATTTAAAAAGATACAGAGTATTTTCAATGATATGTTATTTAGCAATGGGATGGTGTATTATAGTTAGAGCTAGTTTATTACCACAAATACTAGGAACAACAGGGTTTATACTTTTAGTTTCTGGAGGAATTGCATATACTGTTGGAGCTATTTTTTATGGATTTGGTAAAAAATGCAAATACATGCATTCAATATTTCACTTGTTTATTTTACTAGGAAGCTTATTACAATTTTTATGTATTTTATTATATGTAATGTGATAAAAAAAACAAAGAGCGACCTTTGTCGCTCTTTGTTATTGATTTTTAAAATATTTACTCGCAAATCTTAATTAATTTTAACATATTTTTATCTAAAAATCAAACATTGAAAAAGTATAAATAAAAGAGTTTAAAAGTGATAATAAGAGATATAATGATATAAAGAATGAAACAATAAAAAAATTAGAAATAACATCATTTGTAAAATATTATTTTGTATGTTAAAATATAAATAACTTAAGAAATTAAGTGAAAATTAAAAAAGTTAATAATTTTCCCTGCATAGTGCGTATAGACAGAATTTTTAGAACCAACACACGTGTAAGAGGGGCCAAATCTCGTGAATATGGCGTGCAAGCTTACAATATAGTAAGAAGCCCATGAATATTCAGGTAGGCACCCACCTGTTTTTAGGAGCAGGTCCTTAAAAATTCAAACATCTGACGGCTAAGGCGGGGTTTTTTTGTTTGATAAAATTATATAAAATATTTAATAAAAACTTGAAAAGTATTGATTTTTAATATACAATAATTTTAGATAATTATACGAGGAGGAAACAAATGAAAAATTCATCAAAAAACGAGAAGGGAATAACACTAGTTGCATTAGTAACTACAATAATTATTTTATTAATATTAGCAGGAATAACAATAGGAACATTGACAAGTAAAAAAGGATTAATCAACGAAGCAAATCAAAACAGCCAATCTGCACAAAAGGAAACTTTAATACAAAAAATAGAGGCAGATTTATACAGTGAAAAAACAATAACAGGTAAAATACCAACTAAAGAAAAATTAAAAGAAATAGCTGGTAAATATGGAACTGTAGAAGATGAAAAAATAAAAATTCAAGACGCAGATTATGAAATTAGTTTTAGTGAAATAGAAGGTTGGAAATAAAAAGGTAAAAAATGCAAAGAACACTTGAAAAGTGTTCTTTTTTGATATAGAATAAGGTTGTCTTAATAAAATTGCTAAAATAGGAAATAATATACAAATAAGACAATAAAAGGAGGAAAAATATTATGAGTAAAAAAACAGTAAAAGATATTGATTTGGAAGGAAAAAAAGTATTAGTTCGTTGCGACTTTAATGTCCCAATGGATGAACAAAAAAATATAACAGATAACACAAGAATAGTTGCAGCATTACCAACTATAAAATATTTATTAGAGAACAACTGTGCAATTATACTTTGTTCACATTTAGGAAGACCAAAGGGAGAATTTAAGCCTGAATTTTCATTACAACCTGTTGCTAAAGAACTTGCAAAATTATTAGATAAAGAAATTATAATGGCAAAAGATGTTATAGGAGAAGATGCAACATCAAAAGCAGCTAACTTAAAACAAGGAGAAATATTATTACTTGAAAATGTTAGATTTCATAGAGAAGAAACAGATAATGATGCAGAATTTAGCAAAAAATTAGCAGGACTTGCAGAAGTATATGTAAATGATGCATTTGGTGCAGCACATAGAGCACATGCCTCTACAGCAGGAGTAGCAGCATATTTACCAGCAGTATCAGGATTTTTAATTGAAAAAGAATTAAAATTCCTAGGAAATGCTATATCTAATCCAGAAAGACCATTTGTAGCAATTCTAGGAGGAGCAAAAGTTTCAGATAAAATCGGAGTAATAGATAGCTTATTAGAAAAAGTTGATACACTAATGATTGGTGGAGGAATGGCATATACGTTCTTTAAAGCCCAAGGATATGGAGTAGGAGATTCAATCTGTGAATTAGATAAATTAGACTTAGCTACAGAATTAATGGCTAAAGCAAAAGAAAAAGGTGTTAAATTTATGCTACCAGTAGATACAAAAATAGGAAAAGAATTTAAACCAGATACAGAAAGTAAAATAGTTCCATGGACAGAAATTCCTGATGGTTGGGAAGGATTTGACATAGGAACAAAAACAATAGAAATGTTTTCAGAAGAATTAAAAAATGCAAAAACAGTAGTATGGAATGGACCAGTAGGATTATTTGAATTTGATCAATTTGCTATAGGAACAAGCTCAATAGCAAAAGTATTATCAGAAATTGATGCAACAACAATAATAGGTGGAGGAGACTCAGCAGCGGCAGTTAAAAAAGCAGGATTAGAAGATAAAATGACACACATCTCAACAGGAGGAGGAGCATCACTAGAATTCTTAGAAGGAAAGAAGCTACCTGGAATTGAATGCCTTTTAAACAAATAATAAACTTCGTCTTACGAAGAACGAAAAATAACAGTATCTTGCTTAGTTAAAATTAATTCAAAACTTTAGAGTTATATACAAAACGTATAAGCCTTTGCCTTTTGTATTAATTTTGTCTAGTAATATAACTATTCTTTTTCGTTCAAATAAAACCATATAAATTGTAAAAAATATAAAAAAGGAGTAATGTTACAATGAGAAGAAAAGTAATTGCAGGAAATTGGAAAATGAATATGCTTCCAGATGAGACAATAAAATTTATTGAGGAATTCGCACCACTTGTAAAAGACACAGAAAATGAAGTTATTCTTTGCGTTCCATATACAGATTTATTTTATGCGTTATTAAATGTGCAAGGAACAAATATAAAAATAGGAGCACAAAACATGCACTTTGAAGAAAAAGGTGCATATACTGGTGAAATTTCACCTCAAATGTTAAAATCAATAAATGTAGAATACGTTATAATAGGACACTCAGAAAGAAGACAATATTATAATGAAACAGATGAAACTGTAAATAAAAAAATAAAATCAGCATTTAATGTTGGTTTAAAACCAATAGTATGTGTTGGTGAAACATTAGAAGAAAGAGAAGCTGGAAAAACAGCTGAAATTATAACAAATCAAACAAAACTTGCATTAGAAGGTTTAACAAATGAGCAAGTAGAAAATACAATAATTGCTTATGAACCAATATGGGCAATCGGAACTGGAAAAACTGCAACAAGTGAAGATGCAAATAATTCAATTAAAGAAATTAGAAACAAAATTGCAGAAATCTATGGACAAAACACAGCATCTAGAGTTATAATACAATATGGCGGAAGCGTAAAAAGCTCAAATGCTAAAGAACTATTTTCTACTTCTGATATTGATGGTGGCCTAGTTGGAGGTGCAAGTCTTAAGGCAGAAGAATTTAGTAAGATTGTAAATTTTGCAAAATAATAGCCATCTTGCGTCGTTAAAATCAATTCAAAACGCAGTTACGTACAAAACGTACGCGCCTTTGCCTTTTGAATTAATTTTGCCTAGCAATATAACTATTCTTTTACAAAATTAAAAAGAAAGATAAGAAGGAAGAGATAATATGAAAGACAAATTAACAATGCTAATAATATTAGATGGTTTTGGTGATAATCCAAATGAAGATGGGAATGCAGTAAAACTTGCCAATACACCTAATATTGATAAACTAATGAAAAAATATTCAAATGTAGATATATTTACAAGTGGATTAGCTGTAGGACTTCCAGAAGGACAAATGGGAAATTCAGAAGTTGGACATACTAACATTGGAGCAGGAAGAATTGTTTATCAAGAATTAACTAGAATAACAAAATCAATTGAAGACGGTGACTTTTTTTCTAATCCAGAGTTTATTGCGGCAATTGATAATTGTAAGAAAAACAACTCAAAACTTCATATATTAGGATTAGTATCTGATGGAGGAGTGCATAGTCATATAAGACATTTATATGGATTATTAGAGATGGCAAAAAGAAGAGATTTTGAAGATGTATATGTTCACTGTTTCTTAGATGGAAGAGATACTCCTCCAGCATCAGCTGAAAGTTATATAGTTAAATTACAAGAAAAGATGAATGAAAAAGGCGTTGGAAAAATTGCAAGTATATCTGGAAGATTCTATGCAATGGACAGAGATAAAAGATGGCAAAGAGTTCAAAAATGTTATGACTCTATGGTTAAAGGTGAAGGAATTAAAGCAGGAAGTGTTGTAAAAGCTATAGAAGATTCATATCAAAAAGAAGTGTTTGATGAATTTGTAGAACCAACTGTAATTTGTAATGGTGAAGAACCAATAGCAACAATAGGAAAGAATGATTCTGTAATATTCTTTAATTTCAGACCAGATAGAGCAAGAGAAATAACAAGAGCTTTGGTTGATACAGAATTTAACGAATTTGATACTAAAAAAGATTTAAATTTATATTATGTATGTTTTACAAATTATGATGAAACAATGCCAAGTGTTCACATAGCATTTAAAAAGGAACAATTAAAAAATACATTTGGAGAATATATTAGTAATTTAGGATATACACAATTAAGAATTGCAGAAACTGAAAAATATGCGCATGTTACATTCTTCTTTAATGGAGGAGAAGAAAAACAATATGAAGGTGAAGATAGAATTTTAGTTCCATCTCCTAAAGTAGAAACATATGATTTAAAACCAGAAATGAGTGCATATGAAGTTACAGATAAAGTATTAGATGCAATTAGTCAAGATAAATATGATGCAATTATATTAAACTATGCAAATACTGATATGGTTGGTCATACAGGAAGTTTATCAGCTGCTATTAAAGCTGTAGAAACAATAGATGAATGTGTTGGAAAAGTAGTAAAATTGGTTGAAGAAAAACAAGGGAACCTATTAATTACTGCAGATCACGGAAATGCAGAACAAATGATAGATTATAAAACAGGTGAACCACACACAGCTCATACAACAAACCCAGTACCACTTATATTAGTAACACCTAATGAGAAATTAAAATTAAAACAAGGTGGAAAATTAGCAGACTTAGCACCAACAATGCTTGATTTAATGAATTTAGATAAACCAGAAGAAATGACAGGAAATAGTTTATTAGATAAGGAATAAAATATATGCTAAATCATACTAAAAAGATAAAAGATATATATGAAATAATTCAAAAGATGATATTTTATATGATTCCAGAAAAATGGGATAAATTATATTTATATAGTTCTGTAATTGATAAACAAGATGGAACAAAAACTGGCGAATTATATTTCTATTATATTCCAAAAGGAATAATAAAGAAGAAACCTGTAAATGTTTATGAAATACCAAGTAAATTTAATGTTGATGAAACAGAATACTTAAAACTGGTAAAAGCTTTGTATGAAAAGATTAAGCAACTTAGAGAACAATTTAGAAAATCGGAAACTGGTAGTTTGTGGACAAATATAACTATTATAATAGAAAATTATAAATTCAAAGTAGAATATAATTATGAAGATTTATTGCATAGTGCTTTTAATAGTTATGAAAGACATATTATTTGGAGATATAAATATTTAAATGTAAAACCAGAACAAATGAATAAAAAAGATAGAGAAATTATCAATAGATTTCTAAATGGTGTTCAAATTTTATATAGAAAAGAAAAGTATGAGGCTGGAATATATATAAAAGACATTGAAAATGAGGTTGCATTTAATAGAGTAATTGAAGAAAATCAGGAAGTTCAGACCGAAGATAAAAAAAATAATAATAATTTACAGCAAAATCAACAACCAAAAGAAGTAAAAAAGACAAGAAAAAACCAAATATTATTAGCAGCAGACGAAATAAAAAAATTGGAGAAAAAAACAGATTAGTATATTAATCAAAAGATAAAAGTTTAAAAAGGGCGGAAATTAAGATTCTGCCCTATGATAATGTTTTAGTTATTAATTTTTAGGCAAAACCTAAATTAAAATAAATGTACAATAAAATTTATAATCGAAAGGAGCAATTAAAATGATTTATTCAAAAGAATTAGAAGGAATGTGCCAAGTAAAAAAAGGAGTAGACCATGGACCAGCACCAATTCCTGAAGAAGGAAAATGGGTAAAAGCAAAAGATATAAAAGATATATCTGGGTTAACACACGGTATTGGATGGTGTGCACCACAACAAGGAGCATGTAAATTAACATTAAATGTAAAGGATGGAATTATTCAAGAAGCATTAATAGAAACTATAGGTTGTTCAGGAATGACACACTCAGCTGCAATGGCAGGTGAAATATTAACAGGAAAAACTATATTAGAAGCATTAAATACTGACTTAGTATGTGATGCTATAAATACTGCTATGAGAGAATTATTCTTACAAATAGTATATGGTAGAACACAAACTGCATTCTCAGAAGGAGGACTTCCAGTAGGAGCAGGATTAGAAGACTTAGGAAAAGGACATACATCACAAGTTGGAACAATTTATTCAAGTTCTTTAAAAGGTCCAAGATATTTAAATCTTGCAGAAGGATACATAGTAGAATTAGGATTAGATAAAGACGACCAAATAATTGGTTATAAATATGTTCATCTAGGAAAAATGATGGATAATATCAAAGCTGGAATAGATGCTAATGAAGCAATTGAAAAAGCTTCTGGTACTTATGGAAGATTTGATGAGGCGGTTAAGACTATCGATCCACGAAAAGCTTAAAACGAATGAAAAGCACTATCTTGCGTTGTCAAACTGCATACAAATTTTCTCAATGTACAAACGTACTATCTCAAAAATTTGTATTTGTTTTCCTAGCAATATAGCACTTTTGCTTCGTTTTATAATTTGAAAGTTTTATAAAAAATTCAAACTTAGACATACATATGTGCAATTTCAGTTTGTCTATTTGCATAAAAATGCACATCTCACTAATTTGAATCAATTTTAAATATAAAAGCATTATAAAAAATTGAGTCTTATGAAAGGAATGAGAAAAATGATAAATGATTTAGTAAAAAGAGCTTATCTAAACTCAAAAAATCATGGATTTTGGGAAGAAGAAAAAAACTTTGGTGAAGTAATAGCTTTAATGCATAGTGAATTAACAGAAGCTTTTGAAGAATACAGAAATGGAAAAAGTTTTAATGAAATTTACTATGAAAACGGAAATAAACCTTGTGGAATTCCATCAGAATTAGCAGATGTTGTTATTAGAATTTTTGATTTTTGTGGAGGAGAAAATATAGATTTAGAAAAAATAATTTTAGAAAAAATGGAATATAATGAATCTAGACCATATAAACATTGCAAGAAATGTTGAATTATAAAGGAGGAATAAAAAATGGCAGTAACATTTGAAAGTTATGAAAGAAGAATAGAACAAATAAAACCAGTAATGGAAAAATACGGAATTAAAGATTTTGAAGATGCACTAAAAATATGTACAGATAAAGGATTTAATCCATATGAAATAGTAAAAGGAGTACAGCCAATTTGTTTTGAAAATGCAGCATGGGCATATACACTAGGTGCAGCAATTGCAATAAAAAAAGGATGTGTTAAAGCTTCTGATGCAGCTAAAGCAATTGGAGAAGGATTACAAGCTTTTTGTATACCAGGTTCTGTTGCAGATGATAGAAAAGTAGGTTTAGGACATGGAAACTTAGCTTCTATGTTATTATCAGAAGAAACAAAATGTTTTGCATTCTTAGCAGGACATGAAAGTTTTGCAGCAGCTGAAGGTGCAATTGGAATTGCAAAATCAGCTAATAAAGTAAGAAAAGAACCATTAAGAGTAATCTTAAATGGACTTGGAAAAGATGCAGCACAAGTTATATCAAGAATTAATGGATTTACATATGTAAAAACAGATTTTGATTTCTTTACAGGTAAAGTAAATGTTGTAGAAGAAATCCCATATTCAGATGGAGAAAGATCAAAAGTTAGATGTTATGGCGCAAATGATGTTAGAGAAGGTGTAGCTATAATGCACATGGAAGGTGTAGATGTTTCTATAACAGGGAACTCAACAAACCCAACAAGATTCCAACACCCAGTTGCAGGTACATATAAAAAAGAATGTATTGAACAAGGTAAAAAATACTTCTCAGTAGCTTCAGGTGGTGGAACAGGAAGAACACTTCACCCAGACAATATGGCAGCAGGACCAGCTTCTTATGGTATGACAGATACAATGGGAAGAATGCATTCAGATGCACAATTTGCAGGAAGTTCTTCAGTACCAGCTCATGTTGAAATGATGGGACTAATTGGAATGGGTAACAACCCAATGGTTGGAGCTTCAGTAGCAGTAGCTGTCGCAGTTGAAGAAGCCATGAAATAAAAAAGAGGAAAAAAAGAGGAAACGGGAGGAAACGGGGACGGTTCCATTTTCCACAAAAAATAAAAAAAGTGGAAATGTTTCATATTAATATAATTTTAGGTAAAGAAAGAATATCAAAAAAATTGGTATTCTTTTTTTGCAGTTACAATTAACGGCTAAATAGAATTTGTTCCCAGAAGTATGTATATTTTTTTACTGTGCTGCCCCAACTTCGCACAGTCTACAATTAAAATTTTCGCATCTTGCTCAATTTTAAAGTAGACTGTAAGTTTGTCGGTACCCACCCATAACTGCTCGTAAAAAAATATACATGCTTCCTCGTGCTTTTCAAGTATTTATAATAATTAGCTGTGAATTGTAACGCTTATAAAAAATAATTACAAAATTTTACATAAAATACTTGAAAATTATAAAAAATTATGGTATTATATGTATGAGTGGTGCTCAAGAAACTTTCGAAGCCTTGAGTCATTTTTATATAAAAAATTAATTTTAAATCTATATTTTTAATTCTAAGGAGTTTTAAGTCTATGAAAAAATTTATGAGTAATCAAGAACTTATATGTTATCTTTTGTCTAAAAATTTGATAATAAATGATAAAGAAAAAGCTTTGCAATGTATCGAAAAATATTCTTATTATTCTATTATTAACGGGTATAAGGCTGTTTTTAAGAATGAAGATAATAGTTTTAAAAAGAATACATCTTTTGAAGAAATATTTTCTTTATATGAATTTGATAAAAATATAAAGTTTATATTTTTAAAACATATATTAGAAATTGAAGTAGTAATAAAATCTCTTGTTGCAAACACTATAGCAGAAAAATATGGTGTTGAAGATTATCTTAAATCCGAATATTTAGATAATACTGCTAATGAAATTGTGATAAAGGAATTTATAGAAAAAGTAAAAAAAGAGATTGATGACAATTATATCAAACATCCTGCAATTAAGCATTATAAAGATACATATAATTTTGTTCCACCATTTGTTTTGACCAAAATTCTAACTTTTGGTGCTATTAGTAAGTATTATAGTTTATTAAAACAAAGTGACAGGCAAAAAATAAGTAAATACTTTAAATTATCAGATAAATTATTAAAACAAATTTTGATAAATTTAACTATGGTTAGAAATATTTCTGCTCATTCAGATAGATTATATAGTTATCGAAATAAGTATGATATTAGTTTTAAAAGTATTGAAAAAGATTATAATAGAAAAGAATATTTATGTAATTTATATATGATTATTAAATCTATGAAAGTTTTGCTAGATGAAGAAAAATATCAAGAATTTGAAGACTTACTGAATAAAGAAATAGAAAAATTGAAGAAAAAGCTTATAGTTATTGATATAAAATGTATTTTAAGAATAATGGGATATGACGTATAAAATAAATATAATCGAATAAAATAGTATTGAGTGGTGCTTAGAAAACTTTTGAAGCTCTAAGTCATTTAAATAGCCTAGAATATAGTTATGTGTTCTAGGTACTTTTAATTATAACTTTTTGAATAAAAAAATGAAAAAATAAATTTTAAATTTATTGACATTTAATTAACCTTGCTATACTCTATACATAGAATACAAATACATAGCATCAAAATAAGAATAAAAATAATACAAAAGGAAAAAATATTAGAAAAACGGAGGAACACAAATGATAGAAAAACTAACAAATTTAAAATCAAATAAAGCTATAACGTTGAACTGACCCCAAAAAAATGGACATAATTTAGCAGAGGTGATATAATAAAAAATATCATAAAGGAGATAAAAATTATGTCAGAAAAGCAAGGTAAAAAAGGGTTAAAAAAATATGGAAAAAGATA
>Ga0326511_10000411_pt1 | contig 37159 bp, 68 predicted proteins | sample 0_2496_0518_D_FD_203701 | JGI IMG/M metagenome (GOLD analysis project Ga0326511, IMG submission 203701) | Bovine rumen microbial communities from UC Davis, California, United States - 0_2496_0518 | ecosystem: Host-associated > Mammals > Digestive system > Stomach > Rumen | place: USA...
TGTTCAAAGATGATGAAGATAATTCCTACTATGGAATAAACAAAGTCGTCTATGTAAGCAAGACTTGGGTTGACGGTCTTATGTCGGGATATACTGCACCGACAGAGCCTATCGTTACAACCGATGAAACGGCAGACGAAACGGCAGATAAAACAACGGAAGATTAAATATATGAGTGCGAATGGGGCAGAGTTTAATCTTTGCCCTTTATCGCACTTTTTGTGATTGTAAAAAAAAGGAGATAAAAATGAGTTATTACGACCCACATATTTTTTGCAAGCAGAACTTAAAGGAAAGCGACAGGAAAGAACTTGATTATTGGGAAGGCGTTGTCCACAATGTCGTTGAAAATTCCAAAGATATGTATGTGAGCGATGATATACCGCCTACTATCAAAAGTATGGTGAGTGAAGTCGTTGACGGCTTTGCCGAGCAGATTAAGGAATGTCTTGGCTATGAGTTACAGGAACAGGTTGTCGGTATCATTGACGGCTATTGTGAGAAGGAAGATTTTGAGAAAGATATGCCGTCCCACGATAGCCCCGAAACCTACTTCTATGAGCCTTCCGATGACGAAGATGATGACATCGAAGAAGGCAAGAATTGGAAGCACGAACTTGACGAAGTTGACCTTAAAGAACTTCGTGACCGTTTCGGTGATGAATTTGAAGCCGTGGTAAGGGATATGCTTACAGGCGATAATAAGCGTTTCAAAGACCACGACAATTTCTACGATAAGATAAAAGAAACAGACGGAAGTGAAGATAAATAGGAGATAAGCCTATGAAATACAAAGATTACATCAAATTAGGACTTGTAGGACTTGCTACTGTCACGGCATTATGTGTCGGCGGGTGTTCCAACGGATATGAGCCAAAAGACGGGGGAGATAATGTCTATAATATCGTTGAACCCGCAGAAATGCCCACAGAAGCCCCTGTAAGCGTATCTGATAGCGAAGTGGTAGTAGTACCCACAGAAAGCACGGAAACGCCACAGGAAGGCACAGGGGAAGCCACAGAAGGTGCGTATGAAGATATGTCCGACCTTGCTAATGAAGAAACGGCTTCTCTTTTGGCGGTATCTGTTGTCCGTGTGGTTGACGGAGATACATATTATGTCAATATGAACGGGCAAGATGTAAAAGTACGCCTTATCGGTGTAGATACCCCCGAAAGCGTAGCACCGCAGTCCTATACGGACGCTACGGGCAAGGAAAACACGGAAGTAGGAGAATACATATCAGAGATTATGAAAGATGTCATCAAGGAAGGTGACACCTTGCTTCTTGAATTTGATGTCGATATGTACGATAAATATGACCGTGTGCTTGCCTATGCGTATTTTGATGACGGAGAAATGGTACAGGATTTCCTGTTGTCTAACGGACTTGCACAGGTAATGACCATTCAGCCGAATGTGAAGTATTCCGACCATTTTGTAGCCGTACAGCAGACCGCCATAGAAAATGGTATCGGAATTTGGAATTATGATATTGCCACTATCACAAAAGAAGATTTAATGCCGACTACAAGAGTTCCACAGGAAAGAGTGACCGATTGCGGTTGGAACAAGTAAAGAGAAAATTACAATCGGTGCAAGATTGTCCCTTGAAAAATGATATAATAGCAGTAGTACAAGGTGTAATAGCCCCGTAACCTATTACGCCTTCCCCGTAGTTACCGTATTGAGTTGAGTGGAGTTGAATAATGATAGTAAGGAAAGTATGTTCTAACAAGGACGGCTCTATGTCGTCCTCTAAAATGCAGACTATCGTATGTGTAAAGGATTTTTCTAAAGGTTCGCCTTCCTGTAAATTACACGGCGTATTGCCTTATTTTGAAGCCGATAAGTGTCCTGTAAACCTTTTCATCAATGTAGAAGAAGAAGATTTGGTAGAAAAAGGTGTAGCGGGAAAACAGTTGCTATACGATGTCAAAAAGTATTCTATCCCAAGGACAGAAAAGAACATAGAAAAACTGTCCAAAACAGGATATGACATTGATACTTTTTTTAAGGCAGTTGATATACAGAACAAACTGTCTTTCAAATGGGAAAAGTGCTATAAACTTGCGGAAAATGTTGATGATACATCTTCACTCTCCGACTTATTATACATAAGTATGCCTTTCCCCGAAGCAGATAAAATGCACAAGGAAATGATTAACAATCCCGATGAAGAAGGACGGAGAAGGGCGATAATGAACAAGGTGATTGCACAGAACCGTTCCAAGCAGAAGGTCGATATGACGCTTTGTGAATACGAAGAAACATATCGTGCCATTGAGCAGACGGGTTGCTATGAATGTTCGTGCTGTGCAAGGCGTATTGAGTGCTTGCTTGCAAGTGATGACAGATTGCTTATATGGAATGGGCGTGTTATCGACCTTGAAATAAAGAAAGCAAAAGATGAAGTGCTTGATTTCTTAAAGCGTATGGTATATCCCCTTATGTCTGATGAAGAAATTGCAGACAGTAAAGAGTATTACGCAAACTCACTTGCCAATGAGCAGTTGGATTGCCTTAATCTTTTGGCATTTACCGATGTGTCTGTTATCACAGGCGGTGCGGGTGTTGGAAAGACCACGGTAATCAAGGCTATCATTGAAAGTTATGCAAGGTATCACGGAAAAGAGAACATTGCTTTGGTAGCACCCACGGGAAAAGCAAGCAGACGAATGAAGGAACAGACAGGCTTTAGTGACTGTTCAACCATTCACTCAAAACTTCGCAAATCGGAAGAATTTATATACTACAATCAGTTCAATAAGTTGGAAGCAAATCTTATCATTGTGGACGAGAGTTCAATGATAGATATTCTGCTTATGAGAGATTTGTTGAGAGCCGTTGCTGATAATGCGAAGATTATCTTTGTAGGCGACCACAATCAGTTACCGCCTGTTAATATCGGTGAGCCTTTCTTTGATTTTATAAAGAACGACAATGTGAGCAAACAGGCACTTGTCGAGAACCACAGACAGGGTGAAAACAATGGTATTCTGATAAACGCCAATGCACTCTTGAAAGACGAAGCGTTACAGGCTTATCCAAACTTTCTTATCCGTGAGATTGCCTTTGAAGAAATCACAGATTATGCACAGGGGCAGTCGGAAGATACGGTATGTATCGCACCTTACAATGACATCTGTGACATAATCAATGATGTGAATAAGAAAGGTGATAAAGCCTTTAATGTGGGCGATAAGGTTATCTTCGGAAGGAATACGAAAGAGTATTGCAATGGCGATACGGGTGTTTGTATCGGTACGGACGGTGCAAGCACGATAATCAAAACAGATTTTGATACTGTTGTGACTGTAAAGGGAAAGGACTTCGATGATATTTCCCTTGCATACGGTATCACTATACATAAATCACAGGGTTCGGAATATAAAAGAGTGAAAATCTTTCTTCCGAAGGGTGACAAGTTTGTATCAAAGCGTATGATTTATACGGCTGTTACCCGTGCGAAAGAACTGATTGCCATTTATTATTACGACAAGCCAAAGACAAATACGGAAAAGAAGGAAAAAGTACAATGGTAGAGAAGCCCGAAGAAATGAGATATAACCTTTTGTACGATTATTCATTATTGCTATGTGGCAACCGAGAGCGTTTTTCAAGGCTTATTATGGGTGATGAATACAATGTAAGGCTTGACAATGCAAGGTATCTTGTATCATTCATTCTAAAGCATATACTGATGTTAGAAAGCCGAGAAGAAGCCTTGCAGTATATCAAAGACAATCCACAGGTATGTAAAGACTGTAAACTTGATGTGCTGATTATGAAGAACGATTACTTCAAAATCGGCAATGTGGTGATAAACGATTATGAGTTCGCTTTCCGAATGGTTTACGGAGAAATGACAGGCATTGATGATATGTACAAATATCTTGATGAAACAACACAGTTAAAAGACCGTACCAAAGATAAGATACGGGAAATACTTAAAGCAGAACCATAAACGGCTTTACAAGCCCCAATATAGCGAGAAAGCGAGAAAGATGATATGGCAAAAAATTTCGATGATGACGATGATAACTTACAGAATATCCCGCCCGAATTACGAAAGGAAATAAAAGCAAAGCGAGAGAAACAAAAGACACTTTTGATAGCATTAGTTCTTATAGGTATGCTTATTTATGGCGTATGGAATGACCATTTCAGAGATAAGGGCGGTGCGGAAGTTGCACCCATTCCACAGGAAGATTGGACTTATACGCAGACGCAGACTAATGTTACCCCACAGGACGAAAGCGATAAAGCACTTGAAGATAGTGCTGATAAATTCATAGAAGAAAATGGAATTTTGGAGTTCTTTGAAAAGTCTTTTAATTGGGGGAAATAGCGTATTTTCAATAGGTTTTGCTATTTTACAAATCGTGTCAAGTATATTTATATCGTGTGATATAATATGTTTTGTAAGGTAAGGAAAGCAATAGTGCAGACCTTAACCTACTGCCAATTAACCAATACAGTATATGAAAGGAGAAAAGAAAATGGCAGAAAGAAATGGTGTTAAGAATTGGGTTCTCAAGGTTCGTGAGCAGAAGAAGATTGAGAACAACGGCAAGGTAAAGGTGTCTATGAACACGCTTCTCACAGGAAGAAAGCACGATGACGGCACATACGACAGCGGTATGTTCATCAATGTGGTTATCGTTCGTCCCAATGCTGACGGTAGCAACCCCGACAATCTGACCAAGTGGGAAAAGCCCGATGATTATACAGGCAAGTATATTTCGGTTGACGGTAATTTCTCTCACTCTGATTGGGAGAAGGACGGCAAGAAGGGTAAGAACTTCACGATTTGGGCTTCCGAAGTAAGGGAGTACACCTTCGATGACAACAACAACGGCGGTGGAAACAACGGCGGTGGCGGGAAGTATTGATTTCCCTTGCTGAAACAACAAACGGGGCGGGGTTGTTACAAAACGGTGATAACCCCGCTTTTGTATGGCACGGTAGTCAAGCGGTCAAGACACCGCCCTTTCACGGCGGTAACACGGGTTCAAATCCCGTCCGTGTCACTATTAAAAAGTAAGTCAATAGAATATGGGAGTACGGATATGTCACCAAATGAAAAGAAAGACTTGGCGATAATACGAATAACGACTGTCTGTATGATTTTGGCTTTATTTATGGTTATAGCGATTATGAGTAAAGTCGAACAGGACAGGAAAAGTGCTGAAACGGTATATGTGGTCACACAGGATTGGTATGGTTCTTTCATTTACTTGGTAGGGGTGTTTGATACGGAAGAAGAAGCGAACGCCGTAGCAAGTGAAGAAGAAAATATGAAGGTCACGGAGATACTTAAAGGACAGGCTTTTACCTGTGAAGATGTAAGGAATACGGATAATGAGTATTATCTTGGTGGCAATACCGAATAGGTGGTAAGTAATGGCAATCAAAAAAGTGCAAAGAAAACCTGTAAGCAAGACAGCAGATATAGAACAGAAAATATCTTCGTATAGTACAAAGTTTGCAATGACTTGGAAAGTAATCGTTGCGTTTCTGCTCTGTATCGCTGTTTTTCTCTTGTTTAATGTGGGAATAATTGCATATCAGTTGCATAATAATAGTTTTTCAACCGTTTGTGCCATAGTGTCGGAAAATGATACCGTGTCGGAAGTCTTTGTGACACAGACAGGGCTTTCCGTGGACAGTCTGTTAGAATACGAAAGAAATCTTTCTGATACGGACAGGGCAAAGATGAATGAGATTACATATAAACTGATACAGGAATTGCACTTTGATGATGTGCTTAAAAAAGACACTTCGATTGTGAAAGATAAGATAAAAGGAGTTCTGACAGATGAAGAATATCGTTACTTACAGGAACAATACGGCATTATGCAGACATATTAAGATAGGAATTATTGCTCTTGCGTTACTGTTTGTGCTGTTTCCTAAAACAGTTTACGCAGAAACGCAATGGAACGGCAATAATTATTATCTTGGAATGTATTACGGGGATAGCCTTGAACATATAGAAGAACTGAAAGAACTTATTGTTTCTGACGGATATATATGTGTATCGGAAGGTTATGGCTATGATGAATATACGGAAATACTGATAGGCAGTAAAGATTTTTATTGGTTCGCACAACTTCTTAATGACACGGAAGATTATCTTGTGTATGTACCCGAAAGAACTATGGAATGGTATGCGAACGGAGAATGTGGTTCGTGGACGCTGAATATGTCCACAGTATGCCTTGACTATTACGCTTTCAATCATTCAGATGATATGGGCGTAAAGTATTCAAGTATGGTTGGAAACGATAATATCCCCGATGAAGCACCAAGGGGGACGATTTCCATACAGGCAGAAGTTCCCGACCTTTTGATGACGGACGCATATAAATTTGCAGATTGTACCATTACGGTTGATTTGTACGGAAACGAACTGAATAATTACTATTCGGTGGACATAAGCGGTATCAATGACTATTACTATATGCAGACATTTGTTGCTGACCAATATCGGATAGTGGACGCAAGGATAAATAACAATAATTACCTTGTACAGTTTGACGACCAATTTCACAGGTTGAATGACGGCGAAAGTATCGGCTTTGTACTTTCTGTGGTGGACAGGAACGCAGTAGAAGAACAGGCTATTTCAGAACAAAGTCCGAACAGGGAAATCAATGCTACTCTGATTACGGACTTACAGGAAACCACGAAAAAGAACCCTGTTCCTATGATGATAGTGGCTGTGGTAAGTTTTGGTCTGTTTATCCTTGGTGGAACACAGTTCCTTAATTATATCAACAGAAGAAGGGAAGATAGCGAATACGAAGGCGAGTTTAAGAAATGGTGGATAGTATGTATCATTGCTTCTTTGGTAATTCCGTTTGTATTCGTAATCATAGACAATCTGCATAAATAGGGGTGAAATATGCACATATTAGTAGCGGGAAGCCGTTCGTGGACGGATTATAATAAAATGGTTAAAGTTCTTGATGACCTTATCCGTGAAGAACAGTTGCCTTTTTCAGATGATGTTGTTATTGTTTCGGGTGGTGCAAAAGGGGCTGACAGCCTTGCTGAACGCTACGCCCACGAAAAAGGATATGAACTTGTCGTTATCCGTGCTGATTGGGACAAATACGGCAAGAGTGCGGGGTATAGGCGTAACGAAGAAATGCACAAGTATATTGAAAAAGACAACAACCGCTTTTGCGTGTGCTTTTGGGACGGTCAATCCAAAGGTACGGCACATAATTTTGACCTTGTGAAGAAGTATGGTACGCCCCTAACTGTAATTAAACAGGAAATCAAATGGTAGGAAGGATAAATGAAAATGGCAAAACTTACATCTTCTGAAACAATCGTGTATTTCGGTGGGGAGTGTCACACACCAAAGAGCAAGGAAATCATTCGGGCTTTTGATGAAATATCACGCAATGAAAAGAACACGGAACAGGCTGTCATAGACCTTGTAATACGGGCGTATGAAAGTGGATATAATGAAGGAAGTATGAACGCTGTGAAGGCATTTGTTAAGGACGCTGATAAAGCACCTAATACATCTATGCAGACCTACTTTGAAGCATATAAAAAGCAGATAGGAGATTGATTGGCAATGGCTATCATTGAAACAGGAAAAACAGGAAAACCCTTAAAGGACATCATTGCAGAACTTGGAAACAAGTCTTACCCGTTTATTGAATGTCGCTGTAAGTGGACTGATGAAAACGGAGATAATGATGAATTTTTCGGTGAATGTGCCTATAATGCCGAAACGGGAGAACTCACAAGTCTTGACGGTGATACTTATTCTCTTGATGATTTGTACGAAGAATACGAAGAATGGGTAGATGAAGATGAAGAATTTTCCGATAATGGTGCGTTCTGTCTTACGGTATGGGAACACGGAGAAGTACAGCAATGACACAGTATTGCAGACATTGTGCCTTCTGTTTTGAAGGTGACGGTTATTATTGTTCTGATAAGAATATCTGCCTTTCAGAAAAGCAGATAAGACGGGCAAATACCTGTAAGGACTTTGCATTATCAGAACTTGGCGATGTAGTCACGGGAAAGGCATACAGACCACGGGAAAGGAAAATCATCACAAAGGAAGAACGGCAGTTAAGTATCTTTGATGTAATGGCGTAAGAAAGGAGTGTATGATGTTTTTCAAAAAGGAAAATCCAAAGCATATCGAAAATTCAAAGCATATCATAGTTAGAATGTCTGACGGAACTGTTTTGGGGTATCTGAAATCTTGGAATTGGAAAACAAATACTTTTTCCGTTACGCAGTCTAAAAAAGAAGCCGAAAAGTTTTATGACGAACCCGACCCGTGTGAGCCATACACTTTGGACGGAATGGTATCGCACTTGAATATGATTTACAAAAATCAGTTGTTTTTACCATATACATTTGTTCGTAGTGAAAGCAGTCATAAATGGTAACAAAGGAAGATTACAATGGCAATACATAACTGTTCAGAGTGCGATTTTTGTTACTCTAACGAAACAATGGGAGAACTTCATATATGCGTAAACGGTAAATCCGAAATGCTTGGACAAGCCGTGGACTATCTTGGTCTTGCTGATGATGATATGGATTGCGTGGTCATCAATGGCAAAGACCGTGATGAAACAAATGAAGATGAATATGAAATGCTTGATGACATTGAAAAGGAAGAATATAACCGTATATTCAATGACGATATGTAAAAAGGAAGGAGTGTAAAACAAAAAATGAAACAGTCAACCAAAAGGACAATCAAGATTTGGGTTATCGGTATTTTTTTGGAACTTGCGTATGCGGGAATTATATACGGACTGAATAAACTGTTCGGCTTAACAATGGACAGTATGATATGGTTCATTACAAGTTCGCTTATACTTTCGGTGTGCCTTTATTTGGATAAATTTCACACGCCAAAGAAAAAACCGATTGACACGGACACGGCAGAAAATATCGAAAATAAAATAGAAGAAGAAACGGCTGAAACCCCCGAAACCCTTGATACATAAGGCATTGGGGGTTCTTAAAATTTCTGCAAAAAATTTACAAAAATGGGAATATTTACTTGACATTGAAAGCGTATAGCGTTATAATGAGTACAGTTAGTTAAAGAAATGTTTAACTATAAGAACCAAAAACCTATGCTAAAGAAAAAAGGAGAAAAGCCGTGATGAAAAGATTTAGCCACACTTACAGAAATTATGAAGCAACTGTTTACAGAGCAACAGGAAGAATTACAAAAAGCGGTGCAAGGGAGTATCTTTCTCTTACCGATGTATCTTTAGAACTTACCGAGAAGGTAGTTCTCAATGTCAAGTCTGACGCTGATTATCTTTTAAGATTAGAAGATAACGAAATCCCCGACAATCTTGAAACTGATTTTGATAAGTGCTTACAGAAGAACAAGCCCGAACTTATCGTACCTGTTTCCTTGGCAGAACTTGGTATGCTTGCGGGACATACTCTTTCCGAGCAGACAAGACAGAAGAAACTCAACGAGAATATACAGGCACTTGTATATGCTTCGGAGATTTATGAGAATGGGGCAATTAAGTTATCTATTTGTGAAGAAGATAACAGCCTTTATGGTTACAGCCGTAGGGATATGAAGCGTGCATTGGTTATTATCCCTATGGTGGGATAGAGATTAAGCGAAGGAGAGTGTAATGAGTTTTAAGAAGTTTATGTCAATCATAGCCAAAAGAGCAGTAAAAAAGGTATCAAGAAATATCAGAAAGTTCAACAGGGTGTTAATGAATAATGCTGTAAGCCGTGTTATCACAAGTGCGGTAATTCTGCTTCTTCTTACCGTGATATTTACAGGACTTTTCATCAATGCGAATGTTGAAGCAAGCAATGGTACTGATGAAGTCGTATGTCTTGAAATAGAACCCGTACCACAGGAAGTGTTACCTATTACTGTCGTAGACGCTTCTCTTAACAATGTTGTAGACACTTCTCTTAACAATGTGACAAAGACGGTAAGTGGAAACAATAACAGCACAGAGTATCAGAACCGTAAGTACCTTGATGTGACACTTACGGGTGAAGTACAGGAATATGTTGACAGATATATAGAAAAGTATGGAAATGTTGTTGACAGGGAAGTGATTTTCTCTTTAATGTACACAGAGAGCCGTTTTAATCCTAAAGCAGAAAATGGCGGTTCGCATTGTTCGGGAATTATGCAACTTAATCCCAAATACTTCACGGACGAAATAGAACGCTTCGGATATGAAGATATTTTCGACCTTGAGGGCAACATTGAAGTGGGTGTGTGGTATCTTTCTAAACTTGTAAAGGAACACCCCGATGATTTGATGTATGCCCTTACCTGTTATCACAGGGGCGGTGCGGGGGCATACTATTACTACCTTGCATATAACGATTATGACGCTTACGCCTACGAAGTATATAATCGTTATGTGGTGTTTACAACGAAGTAGCGTAGACCGTATATCAACTGAATAAGGGGACAATACCGTGGAAAGTGGAACAACCGTAGTACCCGTAGCAGAGTTAGGTAACTTCACCTTTGAAGTGCCGACAGACAACCGTAGTAGGCATAAGGTGAAACCCCTTGAAGAAGAAACAACTGAATACTGTGAAGAAAAAGTAGCGTAGTACACGCTCAAAAAGGGAAAATGGGTTAAGACTTTCGGTGAATAAAATCGTAGGCAATGGTCAAACATCTTTTATGTTAAATATCCGAAAGCCGTCATAGACAGGGATTGAAGTTCCTTGTCTATGGCAAGCCCGATTGAAGGGAGAAAAAAATGCAGATAGAGATTGCTTGGAAAACAATGGATAATAGGCAGACAAAAACATTTCGTGATGAAATGGACTGCATAGCGTGGGTTCGTTCCCACAGTAAGGATATTGTGTGCATTAACGATGTATGCACTTACGGTCAAATCCTTAATCACTTTGACATCGTAAACGCTATCCGTGGTGTTTCCACGGGACTTGTTTTTTCTGACACAAGAGAAAATGAAGGGATTACTCAAAGTTTCGGGACAGGGAAAACATCAAGTTTTATTGGTGCAATAATGAAAGGAAAAACCGAATGACGAAATCAAAGTTGATGTCTATGATAGGAACTGATGTTACCGTGACTTTTAAGGATAATACAGTTTTATCGGGACGGCTTGGATATACAACAGAATTTTCGGCAAGGTATAAATATCGAAAGGTTGGGTACTTCACCTTGGATAACCTTGATTTCAAAGTAAGCCACATCAAAAAGGCTGTGCCTATGGTGTCGGCGGGAGTATCTGCTTTCTTGTGCCACAGATAAAAGGCACTACCAAATGTAGTAGTATTTTACAAATCGTGTCAAGTATATTTATATCGTGTGATATAATTGCACTTGTAAATCAAAGAAAATCGAAGCGAAAGCGAGGAAACAAAATATGGCAAGCAAAAAGATTGACCTTGGCAAATTCATCGGTAACTACTGTGCGGTTAAGATGAAGAACGGCTACGACTTCAACGGCTATGTCCGTAGCGACAACAGAAGCCGTTTCCATATCGTTCTTGATAACGGTATGAGATTTGCTTTCAAGGAAGGTGAAGTCAAGACTATTGACTTTGCAGAACCGCCAAAGCCCGAAAAGCGTGTAAATCGCTTTAAGAAAGTAGTGTAATATGGGCAGACAGGGCGTTTTTCTTGTAGCCATTGACCCGTCCACGACAAGCACAGGTGTTTCCGTTTTCCGTAAGTCCCGCAAGGATTGGAAATTGGAGAACACCTTTTTGCTTTCAGAAGATACAAAGCCTAAAAAGTTATTGGCAAAAGACAGGAAGCAGACCAAAGCACAGCAGAAACAGTTGCAAAAGCAGTTTCGACAGGAAGCAATGCTTGTTAGAATAAATAACATCATTCAGAACCTAAACGGTATCTTGGATAAGTATAGCCCACAGAAAATCATCATAGAAGATAGTTATATGAATAAAGACCCGTGGGCATACAAGATGTTATGCAGATTACAGGGTGCGATGTATGAATACGCATTACTGCACGGGGCAGAGTTTCAGACCAAACCGCCGTCCGAGTGGCGTAAGGATATAGGCTTTCCGTTAGTAGAAAACGGTGTACACAATAAGCGTGAAGATTTTAAGAACCTTGCTGTTGAATATGTCAAAAAAGTTTTTGGCATAACCGTGATAGATGATGTCGCAGAAGCGATATGTCTTGGATTAAGTGAAACAAACAAATCGAAGGGAGATTATGAAAAATGAAACAGGGTATTATGAAAAAGGTGACGGCACTTGCACTTTCCGTGGCGATGATTACGGTTATGGGTGCTTGTGGCAAACAGGACGGCACAAGCGGTAGTAATGATGTTCTTATGAACGCATTTGCCACACTTTCGTCCAAGGCTGAAATATCGTTTATTCAGACAAGTATGGACGATATGGGAACACGAAATGAAGGCATTAAGGAGATTTCTTTCGTGTATCAGCAGAAAGACGGCGAAACAATGCTTAATGGCGATATGGACGGAGTACAGCACCTTGTTTATATCACAGGCAATGCGTATTACACCTTACAGGAAGATGGCACTTCCTATGTGAAGGACATCGCAAGTAGTGATACGCTTCGAGATTATTATAACTTTGCAAAGTCTTATGTACAGTATTCCAATTTTGAAGGCATTGAACTTGTCGGCAACAGCAATGTGGATAACATTCTTTGCCAAAGATACAATAGGACAGTTGACAATAACGGATATTTCAAGTTCTCCGACTACGAAACAGTTGAACAGACTGTTTATGTGAGAACTGATGAAAATACCGTATTTTTCATCGAAGAAAAGTACACAGACGCAGACGGTACTTACAATCCTGTTACTTTGCAGTATAAGTATTTTGATGACACGAACATCGTAGTGCCTAATGCTATTGCAAATGCGATGTCACAGGAAGAATATGTTGATACAACCACAGGGCTTGTTGTTATTGATGACCTTGAAACAACAGTACAGGAAAGACTTACCGAAGGTTATTACTATGCAGACGGTATGTATGGCGAAGTGCCTGTGTATTCTCAAAGTTGGGAATATAAGAGCAGTACGGGCGAAGTAATGTTTTGCTATGACTTCGATACCGATACTTATACAAACAACCTTACAGGGGAAGTCATTACCGAATACTCAAAACAGGCACTTGCAGAATTGGGTGAAGATTTTGAAACAGATGATAATTATGAGTTGGGACTTCCTAATTATCTTACTTATGGTGGCGAAGATATTAAGAACAAAACTTTGCCCCAACTCTATACGGCACTCTTAAATCAGAATGAACAGAGCATAGCAGAGTATTATGATATTAACCATATCACTTACAATGACCCTAACTATACTTGGTCGGAAGAACAGGTTAAGGCTGTTGAAGAATATGCGAATACAAAGACAGTCAAGGATATTCTTGCAGACGCAGAAAATTGGGCGAACCTTGATGATGACACCAAGGCAATGCTTATCATTACAGTCCGTGGCTTAAACGGCTGTGTTGAGAATGTCAACGGCTCTTACAGGGATTTGTGGAGTTTGGTTTGTGCTTATGCAGACATTGACGGCGAAGTTGCAAATATCATCGAACAGGAATATGTATATCGTGTAGAAGAAGCAACAAACTAAAATACATTTTGTGTCAAGTGGATTTTTCCAATATGTTATAATGTATTTACATCGAAATGATGAAGTACACAAATAAAAAGGAGTATGACAATGGCAGACGAAAAGACCGAAGTTCAGAATGAAGTAGCAGAAGATTTTATGAACCCGCCACAGGAAGCGGAAACCACGGAAAAGGTTTCGGGTGGCAAGGCGAAGAAAGCGGATAAGACCGTCCCGAAGAAGGCAAAGACGGTGGCACAGAAGTTACTGTCTATTCAGACCAACATAAAAGCCCCGAAAAACCTTTATAATTCGTTCGGCGGGTATAATTACCGTAACGCAGAAGGTATTTTGGAGAGTGCCAAGCCGTATCTTGAAAAAGAAGGCTGTATGCTTCTTCTTTCAGATAGCGTGGAAGTGGTTGGTACAGGAGAGAACTGTCGTTACTATGTAAAGGCTACGGCACGCTTCATAGATTGCGAAAGCGGTGACTGTATCGAAGTATCGGCAATGGCAAGAGAAGCCCTTACCAAGAAAGGTATGGACGATAGCCAAGTGACAGGGGCTACATCTTCTTACGCAAGGAAGTACGCTCTTAATGGATTATTCCTGTTAGACGATACAAAGGACGCTGATACAGACGAGTTCTGTAATCAGACAGGGGCAGAGAAGAAGGGCGGTTCAAACAAGACCGCTAACTCTAATAACAGCAATCAGAACTTTTCAAGCAATAATAACAATGGAAGCAATAACGGTGGTGGGGAGAAGTGGTAATTCACTTCTTCCACTAACCCAATAAACCTAAAAGGAGATACAAGACAATGGGCAGAAATTACGAAAACGAATTTGATGAAGTATTCAGCAAAATGGCTGACATCAAAAGAAGAATGGAGTATGACCGTATGGGTTATGACCGCAGACACGGTGATGACAACAGACGGCTTGTTATCGAGAACGAACAGTTAAGGGCAGAAAACGCAGAGTTGAAGAACGCTCTTGAAAACCTTGTTTTTGAGAACTTCCTTCTGCACACATACTTCGATAAAGCAATGGCTGAACTCTTTGACGGGGACTGTCCTTGCGAAGAATGTGACAACACTATCGGTATTGAGAGTGTGGAATACAGACCACGCAGAACAGTTGTTCACTTTACGGACGGCAGTAAGTCCACGGTAAAGTGTTGGAATGGTGACGCTTATGACGCACGACTTGGGTTCACTCTTGCCCTGTTAAAGCGTATCTTCGGATATGAGCAGTACAAGGCAATTATGCGTACCTTCGTGTATGACAATCCCGATTTCAAGGAAGCAGAAGCAAGGCGTAAGGAATACGAAGAAAGAAAGGCACAGGCAAAGCAGACTTCCGATGAACCTGTCGTGACTGATGAAGAAGCCACACAGACAATCAGAGAGCCTATCGGAGAGCCTGTTGTAACAGCACCCGAAAAGCCTGTTGCACCTTCCGACATTCCTGTAAGTGCTATCGAACAGGAAATGGCGAAGGAAGATAAGACTTTCAACGAGCGTGGCGATGTTCACACCGAAGATTTCTTTGATGAAGATGACGACCCGCTTGCTGATAATGGCGAAGAATAATAAGTAAGAATGGACACCCCGTACTATATGTGCGGGGCGTTCTCTAAAGAGAGTTTTATAAAATACAAAGGGAGAAGTTTGGGAATGGCAGATACCACGAAAAAGAAAAAGGTTAAGAAAATGCGTTTTTTCAAGTACACCTATGATGAAGTTGCCAAGGGTGTTGAGAAAAAGGTGAATAAGGAATTGCTTGAAATGCAATCCGAAGGCAAGGAAATTGTAACAACATTCACGAACACTATTGGTCTTTCACCTGTGTTATATCTGATTACGGTAGTGTATATCGACTATGTTGATGTGAATGATGACGGAAGTTTTGATGTCAAGAAAGAACTTGACAAGAAAGAGTAAGTAAGTAAATGAAAAGTAATCGTATAATCAAGAAAATAATGGGATATATCGGTGGCTTGCTTATCGGATTTGCCGTTGTAGTAACTGTCAAAAGTGCTATGGATAGTGGCAAGGGGGCAAGAGAATACAAAGAGAACCATATCTACGGCAGAATTAACGCTGAAAATCAGACAATCTATATCACGGGCGTACTTCACGGGGAAACTGTCAAGATGACGGCAAATTTACAGAATACAATGCCCGATAGTTTTGCAAGAACAGGTATTATAGACGGCAATATCGGTGATGAAAAAATCACATACACCTTTTCGGTGGGTGATACCGAAGAAGGCGATGTAATTTCCGAAAAGCACGGTCTGTATTACGCCGTTCCTACTTACGATGATGAATGGCTTACAGGCAAGATTGAAACGGCATTAAATCAGCAGTTTGTCGGGGCTTGTGGTGGTAACAGTAGTAACGATGTTTGGCTTGAAGGTTTGCCTTTTCAGAATACGAACAAGCCTGTTCACGCATTGTATTACGATATGGCTTTCTATTCAGATGAAAGCGTGGCAGAACTTGTGGAAAAATTCCCCGCAATCCACGCCTTTTTAAGTGATGAAGATTTGAAGGAAGATATTGAAGTAAGGATTTACACGGAATATGACGAGAAAAAGACTTTCCGTGACCGAAGAATAATCCTTATTGAAGTTGGGTTGAACGCCCGTCATTATGGCGAAGAACTTGACGGCGAAACAAAATTGCAATTTGCATTTCACGATTAACAGCAGAAGGTGATTGTATGGCTACCAAAATAAATGATACAAGAGTAAAAGAATATCTCGCAAGGTGTAAGCGTAATGGCGATGTGATTGTTGTCCACAAAGACAATCTTGATGACAGTATGATTAACCGTATCTATGCTTATGCAAAAAAGTATAACGAAAAGGTGTCCGTTGTGAGCAAATCCACAAGAGAGAAACAGAAAATAGAAACGAAACTTCTTTCCTGTAAGGGATTAACACCTAAAAAGGTTATGGCGAAAACAGGTTGGAATTATCAGAAAGCGTATAAGTTCCTTAAAACGAATGGAATAGAGTGGGAACGCCCCAAATTAAAGGCGAATATCAGCAAGGCAACTATCGTAAGGCTTCACGAAAAGGGAATGAGTGGTAATGCTATTGCGAAGCGTGTGGGCTGTTCAAGACAGTATGTAAGCCTTGTGATTAACGGTAATAAGGAGAAAGAGAAATGAGCAATGTAATTGAAAAGATAAAGGAAAAGCAAAAGACGAACGACAGGACACGCAAAATCGTGGAACTGTTCGTGCCGTTGTCCTTCATTTTCTTTATTTTTATGTATATAGGTGCGTTAAGAGCGTCTATTATCATTACTTTCAATGAAATGGTAGGCTACATTTCTTATGATATGTCACAGGTACATACCTTCGGAAATGCGGTAGACTACGGCTTAACGGATATGTTGGGCTACATTCCCGCTTCGCAGATAATGATGTATGTACCTATTCTTACGGCACTTGGCGTGGTCATTACGCTGTATCTTGTAAGCCTGTCCCTTCGTAAAGATGTGAAGCAGAAGGCTGTATTCTTTTCTCTATCCACCATAATTATGTGTGCGATAAATTTCTTTATGGTTATCCTTGTTGTCGGGACAAGGGATTTTCTGACCAAACTTGTTTTGGTGGCAACGGTGGCTGACCTACTTATTATTGCGAACAGAGTGCGTGTAGCCTTTCTTGTGAAAAAAGACTAATGGCTTCGCCATAAGCGTTTCGGAATGGTGGAACAAGTTACGCCCTGTCGGGCAATAAAATTTCTATACCATTCCTACACGCTTTGGGAAAGGGTTCACAAAAGATAGTAGGGAACGGCTTCTTGCAATGCAAATCGTGTATTAAATCTGTAAAGAAAATGGTATAATGAAAAACAAAGAACGGACAATCGGGACGGGGTAAAACCACGGGTTCACAAATGCTCCGCATTTGTATAGAAATTGGTACACCCCGTCCCTTTGCAAGTAAAGGAGAGAGAAATGTTTACAGGTGTCGGTACAGTTATCAGAAACAAGAAAAGGGCAAGAGATATGGCAGAATATGTCATAGAGTTTGCCTATCGTGATGATGACGGAAAAGAAGGTGTATCGACCTTCTATGTTGCTGAAATAAGCCCGCAAAATGCGGTTAATAAGTTTAAGGATATGTTCAAGAACGATAAGCGTGTCGGTAAAATCCGTGATGTCTTAATGGTTTGTGAAGGGTGGAAAGAATGAAGGCAGTACGACTTGGAATGAAAAATATAAAGGACTTAACGGAACTTTCCAAAAAGATTGACTTTCCCTGTCCTGTGGATAAGGCAATGCAGTTCTGTAACGGAAAGTGGTTTAAGACCTTGCGTAATCTTGGCGGTGTAACGCAGATATACGGTATGTATGACGGCAAAACGCTTGTTGCCGTACTTACCGCTACATATTCACACATATTTCCCACGGGAAAGGGATTAAGCGGTAGGGTGGTGGAATTAAGCGGTGCTTATGTGGTGCTTGGGTATCGTCATCACGGCATTATCACGCACCTTGCAAGATGTGTGGAAAAGGACGCAAGAGAGTGGAAAGCCGACTATATCTGCCTTGATGACAAGGACAGCACGGCGGTTTATGACGAACACCCGTTTGAACCTGTTATCGTAAAGCAGAGAGAGTGGAAGGCACTTATCTATGGGGAAGGAAAATAATGAGTGAAACAGGAATGATAACCTTGAAACTGCATAACCCGAACAAAAGCGACCTTTGCGGGTTTGTAAATATCCTTGCAAGCAACGGATATGAAGTAAGGTTTCGGAACGCAAGCGGAATGAATATGATGTGTGACATCGTATCTGATGAAAAGAAAGTCCGTGTAACTGACAACTGTGTTGATGACAAAAAGGAGTAGAAATGCTTGGACTTTGGGGACTTATGATGATAGGTTTTATGTGGTATATCATATTAGACCGTAAGCATTGGTGGTAAAAACAAGTGAACAGGACGGCACGAAAAAGTGCTTTCCCGCCCCGTCAAAGGTGTAGTACACGGCAAGCCGTATAAAGATTGGAATTTTTCCACCTTTGACTTTGGGGGCGGGTATTCGTGCTTTAGCCGTCCTGTGAGAAGGAGTTTCTTATGAAGATTAAGACAGGCGTGAAATGCCCTTGCTGTGGAGAATGGGCGATTGTACTCTATGATACCGAAACAAAGGACATAGAGAAGATGATAAGCGGAAAATCAAGGCTTCCCGCAGACATTATTGCCCATAAGGAAGCGACAGATAAAGACCTTGAAGCGGAAAAGTATTTTGCCGATAACGATAGTAAGGTAAAGAACTTTTCCCTTGCCGTGGTTGGCTTTCAGTTAATTATCGGCTTTCTGAACTTCCTTGTGTGGCAAGTATTTATTGACCCGATTATGCAGAGTACGGATTATCCCGATACGACAAATCTGAAATGGTGTCTGTACGCTGTAATCTTATCATTCGGTATCAATCTGCTTGTGGTGGGTATCACATTCGTCACATCACACTTCCATAAGAAAAAGTATAAGTACGAACATTTAAGCGAAAATGAAAGCCTGTTGGAGAGAGTATCGCTTGTACTTGTAGCCGTGAACGGAGTTGTTCTTTCGGTTGGCTACCTTGCACTTGCAACCTACATTTTTGATATTATGGACACGATTGCGGTGTTTAATGCAAACACACCCCTTACACCGTGGGGCTTTTGATGTGAACATCACCCGCCCGTAGCCGAAGGTATAGAAATTCCGCAATTTCTACACGGCTTGCCGTGTGTATTTACACCTTCGGCGGGCGGGTAGCAAAGCACTTGAAAGGAGAAGAAAATGCCTACTGCACTTATCGTAATCGCTATTATTTATGGGGCGTGCCTACTTGGAACGGCTTTGGTAAATATGGGCGAAGGTGCATTTTTCTTTATCGGATTTGTAATTTTTGCTATAATCATAGACAGAATTTACATTCGGATAAAGGAAAGGAAGAAAGACGATGAATGAAGTCATATCCATTGGGTTTGGAATGGTTTGCTTTACCGTGGCATTTGCGTACCTTAAAGTGCGGGAGATTATCATTAAGAAGCACGAAGAAAGAAAGATACGGGTGCTTGTAAAAGTATCGGAAGAAAATAAAGATTTCTGATTTTTCACAAAAGGCAGAAAGCAACAATAAGATTTATGAACATTCGTTCGTAGGTCTTATTTTTTTGTTCGGAAAAATGTAAAAACTGATACCTATACTTATGAAAGCACCCAAAAAAGAAAGATAAAACGGCGGTGCTTGTAATAGAAAAGAAAATTTTTGAAAAAAAAATCGGAAAAATCGGGCTGAAAACTACTTATATAAGTAAAGGGGGCAGAAAAATATCCCAAGACTTATAGAGAAGGTAAAAAATAAGCACTTTTTGTTGCCTGTGACATAGGAAATAAAGGGGCAGTCCCTTTATTATATAAAACATCATAAGAAAAGGAGAAAAAAGTATGAGTAAGAAACGCAACAAAAACAACTTAACAAAGGGTGAGCGAATGAAACAGATTGTCGGAGAACATACCGAAGTCTGTGGCAAGCGTAAGCAGTTCGTCTATAAGACCCGTTCGGGCGATGAACACAGGGAGTGTAAAGGTTCTTATAATTCGCACTTAACCCGTGCTATTACGCACGATTTGGCACATCTATCTATTTTCTTTGCAGATATTCGTGGTGCAGTTATTGAAGCCACGATAAAGGCAAATCAGTTGGACGATAATCTTATGCGTATGATAGATGACAGGAATGGTGGTCGTGACCTTATTTCTTTTGACTATGACGGCGTTGCAGACCTTATTCGTAAGATAAGCACTATCAAGCCCGCAAATATCGAAAATAAAGCAGTTTCCGATGAAATCCGTGACCTTCTGATTATGTGTGTAATGCGTATTTCCTATATGGCAAAGTGGGCAAACTATTTGGAAACCCTTGAACGCATTGAGCAGTTTGAGTTCGACAGCACCATACAGATGTTTGATAGTGACGGCACAAAGCAGTTGGAAGGGCTTTCCGATAAGGAAATAAAGGAAATCCGCACTCTTATAGATTTTGAAAAGAAGTTCCTTTTACTGTATCTGAAAGCCGAACCCGATAGTAAGGGTGAAAAAATGGCTTATGAAGAAGCCCTTAAAATGGAGTTTATGGCAAAACTTGTCGCAGAAAATAAGGTGGAAGAATTTTTGAAAGACCACGGTTTGCAGATAGAGAACCTGTAAAACCTATTTCGTGCGGTTCGGGAGTAGTTTGCATAGACATTTTACTACCGCTTGCGGTATAACTTGCAATGCAAACTACGGACGACACCGCAAAGCCATAGGCTGAAAGACTTGCAAAATATCTATTCTACCACACTTTTCCAAATGGATTTTCAGACGAAGTTTACACTTTCCCAAACAAAAACAGCCATACCCGATGGAAGGTACGGCTGTCATCAGTCACACCCGATGGAAGATGTAACTGTCATACGGTGGACGCAAGGTTCGTTTTGTCGTCCCCGTGCTTATATAATACCACATTTCCTTAAAAATAACGCACCAAATGTAATTTGTGCAGAAAAAAGAACAAAAAAAAACAGCCGTTACCTGTTGGTCGGTACGACTGCCCCATTAGAATATACCTTTATCCAACAAGTGCCACAGGCTGTATATCCTAACCCACTATGAAAACAACCTACGCACCACCCTATCCCCGAATAATATCGGTGATATGCACAGCCACCCCTGTTTGCATACAGATACGGTTTTCTGTCACTTCCATATTGTCTTTATGATACCACAAAAGTACCGAAAATGATACACGAAATGTAAAATGGTTCAATTTCTTTAATTGCTACTTGTAAAGTAAATGGATATGTGATATACTGTTTACAGTTAGATAAGAGATATTTACAAAGTGTGTCAAGTGAAGTTCTCTGTTTAATGTATAATAAAAGCAAATCAAAGCCAAACGGGGCAGAAAGGAGTAATTTGATGAAGGTTAAGACTTTATACACCTGTGAAGTATGTCACACCGATTATGCGAATGAAAAGGACGCAAAGGCGTGTGAAGCAATGCACGGTAGCAAGTTCAAAATTGTTGACAAGCGGTTCTTACCCTACAAACAGGACAAAAGTGGTTTCCCGATTTCCATTACCGTAGTAAATGAAAAGGGCGAAGAAAAAATCTACAAGAGATAAGGAAGGAGAAATGAAATGAGATACATCATAGACTATGAAAATGTCGGAAGCAACGGTCTTATCGGCATAGACAAACTTGAAAAAGAAGGAAATGTTGTAAGCCTGTTTTATTCAGTAAAGAATGACAGATTTCCTATCGACTTTTTGGAAATGCTCACATCGGGCAAGTGTGCAAAGATAGAGTATTTCAAGGCAACGAAGTGTGTTCCGCAGAATGTGGATTTCCGTATTGGTACTTATGTCGGCTATCTTATCGGAAGCAAGGACGAGAGTTCAAAGAACGGTATTTATATTGTGTCCAATGATAAGGGTTATCAGAATGTCCGTGATTTTTGGGCAGAGCGTGACAATAAACAGGTCATTCTTTGCGAAAGTATAGCGGAAGGCTTGGGTATCAAGGCAGAAATTCCTGTGATAAGCGAAGATACATCTTCCGACCTTACAGAAACCGTACCACAGGAAGCAGAAGCCGTTATCGAAGCAGAAACCGTAGACGAAGCACCTGTTCCTTACCGTGAGAGAATTAAAGCACTTTATGATGAAGAAAAAGTGCCTAAAAAGAACGGTAAGGTAAACGAAGTGACTTACAAGGCATTTGCTAATTGTAAATCCGTAGGCGACTATCACTTTCAGTTGGTGAATGAACTTGGTAGGGAACTTGGCGAAAGATGTTACAATCTTACGAAGGAACTCTTTGAAGAAACCTGTAAAAAGGGCAAGAAAACAAACAGAAGGAGATAGGCGTATGAGTTACCGTACTACGGTTGAAGGCGTACAAATCTTTGGAAATAACGAATACTATGCTGATTGGATTGATTTTGTTAAATCCAACGGCATAGTCGTTGATGAAGATGATTGTTACGAAGGCGATATAACAGATGTCGAAGGGCTGTTTAAGGTTATCGACAGGATAACAAAGAAGATTATTGCCGAACAGCACGAAAGAGTTGTCCGTAACGAAAAGACCTTTACTTATAAGGGAGAACAACCTTGCAGAGAAATGACGGACTTTTCCAATTCTATGTGGCTGTCGGATAATACCCCGCTTTTGATGTTCAATAAAATGATAATCGAACAGTCTTACGCTTTCTTCCCGTATATCGTGTTTCAAGCGGTCAAAGGCAAGATTGTACCGTGTGAACCGTATAAGGACGATACAGTAGAATGGCATTGCTGTTCGTTCAAAATCAAGGACGGAGAAAAGATACACATAAGGGCGAGTTAAGAAAAGGTAGAAGATAATGGCTAAACAGTTGAAGCCCACAAACCGCAGACAGTTATTTGAACACTTGCTTGGACTTTGGGTGCAAGCCGAAAAGTACAAGATAAAAGACATTACTTCCAAAGTCGGCAAGGCTGAAAAGAAAAGAGCATTGGCAAGAAAATACAGAGAATACCTTGAATTATGGGACGAACTGAAATGGTAAAAGATGTGGCTAAAGGAGTAAATCAATGACAAGCACAGGTAAAAAGGAGTTAGAACACTTGGATAAAATATAAGAGAAAGGCTAAAAAAACGACCTTAAAACAGGTAGTGAAAAACACCAAAGAAGAAAAAGCACTTATAACAGACCTTGTGCGTGGATATACACGCTACATACAAGGTGCGAAGTGGGACGGAGAACCTAAAACAGCACAGGAACTTATCAAAAAAGCAAGGGACTATGAAGATTTCAAGATTTACTGCCTTGATAATAATATTAAGGAATTGGAACGCTTGGATAAGGACAGGCACGATAAAATCACAGGGCTGATAGGCTTTTGTGTGGCGTTGCTTACAGTATTTACTATCTTTTGGGTGGCTTTTGGTGGCAGATTAGACCGAATGTTAAATGACGGTTATGACCCACAGGGATATTCAGCCGAACCCGTAGGTATTATGACAGGTGTTGGAAGGGGACAGGCTCTACATCAGATAGGCGGTGCAGAACTTATCGTTGACCACGAAACAGGGGAAGCGTTCCTTAAAATCCCCGTAGATATAAGCGGAGAAAAATGACGATATGGAAGATAAGGATATATATGATACACTCACAGATGAACAGATAATGGCAGACCTTGTTCGTGGCAACACAAGGTATTTGGCGAATGTTCCCTATAAGGATAGTGACGACCTTGCACAAAGGCTTATTAAGTCTGCAAGGAATTATGAAAACGACAGATTTCCGAAACTGCTTGACCGTGCAAGGGCTTGGGACGATTTTGTGTCGCTCTTGCCACGGATAGCAATGTATCAAGATACGGACGGACAGGATTTGGTACGGGTATCTGACATAATGGAATATATGCGTGAAAAAGGTATTTCACAAGATGAAAAGGCTTGACCTGTAAAGAAAATGGTGATATAATACTCTTAACAGGTTAAGGAAGGAGATACAGATATGGTAAGAGATTATGGCGGTGCTTTCGATATAAACCCGACAGATTATTGGACAAGGGAAGATGTGAACGAAGTTATATCTGCCGTTGAAGATATATTTGCCGAAAAGAAGATGAAGGTGTTCATTACGGGTGGATATATCAACTATAACGAAAAGCACAATAAGGACATTTTCGATATAGATTGGCACTATGAAACCACAGACGGCGAACATCATTACGGTTCGCTTCACCGCAACATTTGGATTGACAGAAGAAAAGCACAGGTCACGGAACAACTTGTGAAGGTGTACGCACCCGAAATAGCACAGGCTTTGGAAGAAGAACTTTCAGAACTGTCGGGTGTAAATTGAAAGGAATGTACTATGGGAAAAATTGACATCAAGAACTTTTTGAATTACAGGGTAGGTGCAAGGACGCTTGGAAACCGTAAGTCTAAATATCGCTTCAACAATGTCTTGAAGAAAGATATGCCCGTTATCGCACAGAAGGCAAACGGGGACTTATCGGTATTTGCTGACGAACTTTCAAAGTACAATATGGATATGCGTGCTTCTGCAAAGCGTGATTTGTACAATGTAGACGAAAACTACATTAACACGCCTTACTATATGCTCACGGAAAATGAACTTGCTTATACGATAGATATGAACAGGTTCGGTTTCCGCTTTACAGGTTCGGACGCTGATGATTTTGTATATCTGACTGAAATGCTTTTTGGTGACGCTGAACTTGAATATGAGTTCTTGCAGAACTTATTTTCGGGTACAGAGTATGTGAATAAGGACTTTCTGTTTGATGTATCGACCTATTACTGTGAAGAAGAATACAAGACCTTGCTTAACGAAATGAATACGACCAAAGATAAAGCGAGAAAAGAGTTCCTTGCAAAAGGCGTAAAGGAATATGAGCAGTATATGAACGACAAAGATGACTATGACGGAAAGTTCCCACGATATAACGAACTGTGGACAAAAATATACCGCTGTCTGAAAAGGGACGATTTTTCGGATAGGTTGGACGCTTATAAGGAACTTTCATCACTTGAATATACGCAACTGATGTTTTTCCTTGAACAACTTGTCACTATAAAGAATTGGCAGAAATGGAAGAAAGTATATTCCCTTTCGGGTGATTTATATGATGACTTTATGGCGAATTTTAAGGACGGAAAGGATATTGAAGTACCGCTTTCCGTGCTTTCCAATATCCCGTTCGATATTTTTTATCTGAATTTAAGGGATAAGAATATCCGCAGAGCGTCTGCACAGGGTAAAAAGAATGTCCTTGACGGAATGTTCATTAAACTGCTTCGTGACGGTGACAGAATACTTGGTTTTGCCCTTGTGATGAATGAAGTAATGGACGGGGATTATGTCACAGGCACAATCCTTATCGACTTGGATATGTTCGATAAGGACGAACACGATATTATCCTGTTTTCCTTTGAGCGTATGCAAGAAATCCTTGCCAAAGGAAGATTTGGCTTTGATGTGGGGAAATATGGCGGTGACAGAAAGGCAACGGAAGAAGATGAAGCCCTTCGTACCCGTTACTTAAAGTTCTTTGTGAAAACCTTTTATGTGGCAATACAGACGATATTCTATCTGTGCTGTACGAATAAGCGTGTGAGCAACACCCACTATGTAAATGCAAATCCCACGGTAAAGAACAACAAATCGGAAGATACCGTAGAAGATGTTACTATCGGCTTTGTATTTACCAATGAATTAAGGCAGAAGATTAGGGAGAGTGAGAATGAAGAAGCGGAAGAAGTTCTTGTGAATAACACAGGCAAGCGTACCCACCGTCCACATCTTGTGAAAGGACACCCACATCATTATTGGACAAAGAAGGGGCTTGTCCTTAAATATGTCGAACCGTATTTTACAGGCATAAATGCGGATAAGTATATCAGCAAGACTGTATGTAGAAAGTAGGTAGCGTATGACAGCAATATGGTGTGCTGTGTACGGCTTAATCGGAATGGTCACGGGATTTATCCTTACTGTGATAGGACGGCTTAAAAAGCGTAAAATGCTTGCGGTGGGTGGCATACTCTGTTTTCTTTGTATGTCACTTCCCGTTTTTTATTTGCTGTTGAAACTGATGTTGGAAATATGCCCACAATAAAGGAAAGGGTTATGTAACAGGCGTGCCTGTGGGATTATCCCTTTATTTTACGGATTGAAAACGGCGAAAGGAACGAACGCACATCTGAAAAGGCTCTGTATGTTGTAGCCCAATTTTCCGCAAACCCTAAATAATGTATAAAATAAATAATTTTGTTTACATAAGTGTTGACAAACAGAACATAGTTTCGTATAATAAGCCTTGATGGTGGAAATGAAAACGGCGAACAAATCCACGGGAAACTCAAACTACGGGAAAATGCGGTGGCAGAAATGCTACCGTATTTTATTTCTGTCTTAAATTCTGAAAATTGTACGGCGTGTTTTACAAACCGTGCAAAGTTTGTAAACCCCCTATGCTATAATGTAATTACAGTCAAGGAAACCCAAAACCCCTTATAAATAAAGGCTTTCAGAAGAAACAAAAAAATTTTTCAAAATGTTGGAATTGCACTTGACTTGTAAAGAAAAAGGTAGTATAATGGTTTACAGATAGGAAAGAGAAATCCTACAACAGTAAATCAAGGTCAAACCGAAAGGAGAAAAGGATTATGAGAAACAACTTTTTTGCAAATCAGAGAATGGGAAAACTTACAGTAGCAAGAAACGGAATGAGCGAAGTTACATCGGCTGTCAATTCCCTTATGGCTACCGAAGATAGTTTTGTGGTTAAGGACAGGGTAGCATTTGAGCAGAACAAGGCACACCTTACCGACATCAACGCTTACAGCGGATATGGTATCAGTTCTTGCGGTCAGCGTATCGGTTTCCCCGCAAACTTCCTTGTAAAGCACGGAAACCGTGGACACGAAGATACCGTAGCACGGATTATGGAAGATTGTTACAGCGACTTCTACGCAAGGGCAGAACAGGCAAAAGACAACCGTTCTTCCAAGTCCCTGTTAATCCGTTCCTTTGACGGTCTGATTTCGGGGGTACTTACCGATAAGTATTCTATCTTCGATGATGATGAAGTATGCAAGTTGCTTTCAAACAACGACTACCTTATGAACGCCGAAGAAATTTGGTACGCTTCCACGGCAGAGCGTTTTCACGCAAGGTTTATCAGCAAGGACACCCTTGATTTTGACGGTGATGACAGTCCACTTCATTTCTGTGTGTTTGTGGACAACTCGATGGTAGGTGACAGTTCCCTTCGTGTAAGGTTCGGTCTTTACAGGTCTGCTTGCACCAATGGAATGATTTGGGATTTTAAGAGTTTTGAGATTGTCAAAGAGTGCCATAAGGGGGATAAGGAATACGGCATTATCCTTGCAAAAGCACTTGGAAACTGTGCAGAGTACGAAGAAACCTTGAAAAAGGCTGTTACCGAAATGGCAATGACCAAGAGCAATATCTACGAAATGGAAGATGAAAAGGCACTTTCCTTCCTTCGTGACAACCTTAACATCGGTAAGAAGGCTTGCAATAAAATCCTTGATTTTTACAGGAACACCTATGGTGGTGAGAGCAAGTGGGATTTGGCAAACGCCATTACCGAATATGCACACGAAGCAGAAAGCATTTCAGAGCGTGTACGCCTTGAAAGACTTGCAACAAAGGTTGCTTAATCAGAGTATTAACGGGGCGGGGGATTAAAACCCCCGTTCCTTAATGGAAAAAGAAAGGACAATCTATGGCAAACAAAATTTTATCAGCAGAAGAAGCACAGAAAATGAGATTTCGTTATGTGACAGGTATATGTGAGAACTGTGGTGGCAATAAGTTCCATTTCGACCCGAAGGAACAGACCTTTGTGTGTGAACACTGCGGAGCAGAGGTTTATATAGCAGAAGAAGAACCCGAAGAAGAAATAGTGGAAGAAGAAGAAATAGTGGAAGAAATTGAAGAAGAAGAACCCGAAGAAGAAGAAGTTGAAGAAACAACACACAGCAACAGCAAGAGTTATCTTTCCGCATTGTTCTTGCTTGTAGTGGGCGGTGCTTTAACATTTGCACCTATGCTTATCGAACAATATGGATTGCTTGAAAACGCAAATCTGCCTGAGGGTGGACAAATGCAGATAATAGGGACTGAACAGATGATAGAAATGCTATCGACAATATTTCCGATAATCGGCTGTATGATGGTCATTTTGGCAGTTTGCAAAGTTGTGACAGCGTTATTAAATCCGTATAGATATTGTTAGTGCAGAAACCTGTTTACCGAGCGAAATTACGAACGATAATTAAATTAAGGAGATATAAGATGAAAAGAAGTGGACTTGAAAGTGCAATTACAGTAATTGGCACTCTGCTCGTAATCATTGGGCTTGTCACCCTACTTGTTGTTAGCTTGACAGGGGGTAATTTAGATGATTATTATGCCGTATCTGTTAATTCGATATATACTACTGCTTCATACAAAACCAACAAGTTGGCAGATATTGAAGAAAATCATCTGTTCGTGATTACAGATGATAAAACAGGCGTACAGTATATCGTATACAGCGAAGGCTTTGGTAGGGGTGGTGCGGGTGGTATCACGGTAAGATACAATGCAGACGGAACGCCTTATATTGACCCCGAATGGGTGGCAGAAACAACGGAAGGAAAATAACGATGTCATCAAGGGGAATACTAAAAAGAGAGTAGAGAGAAAAAAGAAAGGACGAAAGAAAATGTTAGGACTTATGTTTTTGATGATTTTAATGGTAATACCGATAGCGGGGGTTATGTCTGCTATCAAGACCACACAGAACAAGAAGAAAAAGGCTCAACGCCTTGCAGAACTGTGTGAAATTTATGGGACAAGCGAAGCAAAAATGGAAGCCGAAATCGACACCATTGTATCTTCACGCCCGTCCCTTAATCTGTGGTTTCTTGATGACAAAAAAACATCTGCCGTTAAAGAGTTCTTGGACGAAGCAAGAAAGGGGCAGTAATGAACTACGGACGGTAGCACGACACCCTTCCTTTTTGATGGACGCTTATAATGACATTGAAGAAAACTTCTGTGATGTCCTTAATAAATGGATAAACAGGATATAGAAAGGCAGACCTATGGAACAGAGAATACTGAACAAACACGGCATATATGGACTTATTGGCGATGTGAATATGGAAGAAATCCTTTCGCATATAAAGGACGGCGACCTTGATAGGTGGCTGTCTAATTGGCGTGCCGAAATGGTCAAGACGGCTGATAAGATATTTGAAGATGTGGAAGAAGGCACTTTCCACACAAATATCTATGTCCGTGACCGTTACAGCGGAACTGTTCACAGGGTAGGTGAAGATGTCCACGACAGGCTTTCCGTGGACGAAAACGGCACGGTTCATTATGAGAATATGCAGAACGGTGAAGGTTGTATAGGCTTTGAAAGCCTTAAAAAAGAAACCATAGGTGAGAAATATCCCGATATAGAATGGGAGAACGGACGGGGCGAAGAACTCTGCTATGGATATGAGTTCGTTCCTTGCCCCAAAGAATGTGAGTATTGCCAACTCACTTGTCCGTGGAAGATGTGCCTTACCGAAAATGATACTACGGGCGAAGAAACGGAGTAAGTATGGACGATTTCTTTATGAGAAAGAGTGCGGTTCTGTGAAAAGAATTTGCACTTTTTCTTAAAAAAGACTTGTAAAGAAAAAGGTTGTGTGGTATAATGGTTTACAGATAGGAAAGATTAACGCAATCTTTGAAGAAGCAGATACAGAGAAAACACAGGATTAAAACAAAAGAAAGTAATGGTGGAAAGTAATGACAAGGAAAGTAATGAGAACAAGAAAAAGCAAAGTAGCAAAGGAAGCGTGCGAACTTCTGATTATCGGGATTTTTTCCGTTATCGTGGCAACACCGTACCTGTTCGGTTTTAGCGATGTTTCAGCAGACGCAAGGACTACATTCAGATTTGTAGGAACGGTCTTTATGATAATCGGTTGTTTTATGATGTTGAAGTCTTGGCTGTACCTGTATTGCCACATCAAGAAGGGAGAAAAACACAGATGAAGATAAATAACTATGAGTGCAAATGCGGTTGCAATGACCTGTTTTTCAAGGAAAAGGGAAGCCAAGTAGGTATCTACTGTTCAAGTTGCGGTAAGTGGCTGAAATGGGCTGATAAGAATGAACGCAACCTTATGAATAGTAATAATTATGACCCGAAGAAGCCCTTTGATTTCTTTGGTGTGGAGTTCCCGTCTATCGAGAAAGATAAAGAAGTAAAGACTGTTGACAGCACTTCTGATGAAGCAAAGACGGTTCAGTTGCAACAGGCACTTGACCGTGCAAAAGTTCTTCTGAAAGCAACTTATGATATTCTGCGAAAACAGGAAGAAAGCCCGTATGTTCTCAATGTTCTTGCGACTACGGCAGAATATGACGGAACGGAGTGTGACGGATATTGCCTTGAAGAAGATATTGAGAATTGGTTTGGCGAAAATTTCAATGAATGGATAAAGGAGTAAGGCTATGAAGGGCATTTCAAAAATAGAGAAATTCTTGGAAGCACAGGGCTATAAAGTATCATATAAGGATAGTGAAGTGTGGAGATATGCCGACAATTTCCATAGGGGCGACACATTCATTCAGCACCTATACAGCGTGGATAACGGTATGTATTTCCGTGCAAAGGAACAGGGAAAGCGAAGGTATTACCTTTACCGTGATAAAGAAGCAATGGAAGGCAATCACCCCTGTATGCTTGATTTCACACAGGAAGGCTTCGTTGCCAATATGAAGAAGTATTTTCCCAAAAGGGACGGCGATACCTTGCAAAGCGTGTCAAATGTGTAAAGAAAAAGCAGTATAATAAGATATACAAAGTAAAAAAACAGAAAGGAAAAACAGACAATGGAAAAGATACAGGAAGGTGAAGTATTCACAACAAAAACAGACCTTGAAGCGGGTACTTACAGCGTGTGTCCACACATCATTACCGATAAGGAAACAGGCGTACAGTACATCGCCGTATCAACACAGAACGGCGTTGCAATCACACCCCGTCTTGAAGCGGGTTTCAATGGTGCAATGATTGTAAAATGTGAAAAGCAGTAAGGGATTATGAAAAGTAAAAAATACAGATACAGCGAAACATTGGACGAGTTCACCGAAACAATCTTGCATTTGTTCGGAACGATTGTGCTTGGTGCAATACTTACCTTGTTTGGAGTTGTTGTCGATAATTTTTGTTCAGACCTTTTGATAATGTCGGGCTGTGTGATACTCACATTAAGCACGGCACTTATGCTTGGATATATGTTTGTAATGGTGCTTGGAAAACGAAAGGAGTAAATCGCTATGACCCACGAACTTAAAATTATGCCAAAGTATTTTGAAGATGTCCTTGACGGGAAGAAGAACTTTGAACTGCGTAAGGACGACAGGAACTTCAAGGAAGGGGATAATATCCTTCTTCGTGAGTATGAGAACGGAAAGTACACAGGCTACGAACTGTTTTCCCCTATCCGTTATATCCTTCGTGATGTATCGGAATACGGTTTACAGGACGGCTTCGTTATCCTTGGTCTTGACAGTAATGTGATTGCTTCACAGGCACAGGCATTACAGCAGACCCGTATGGAAGATACCTTCACTCAAATGCTTGAAAGTGAAGATGACCCCTATGGAAACGGAGTGTGATAAATATGGTCGGTGATGAACTCTTTATCGTGATAGACAGCGTGACAGGTAAGGAAATATCGGACGCTGAAATTACAAAGATTGCAAGGGACGGAAATCTCATAGAAATGGATATTGACGGCTTTGCAATCACACAGGAAAACCGTATCATTCTTCTTGATGATTGCGGTAATTCGGTGTACCTTGATATGAACCGTTTTACTTACAAAATGTGCGAAGTAAAAGACGAGAATATAGTACAATAAGCACATTAAAGTAAAGGAATGGTATGTTATGACAAAGAAAGACAAAGCAGACATTTGTAATCTGCGGAAAAGCAATGGATTTCCTTGTAGTGGCTGTGTGCTTTTTGACGAATGTAAGGCGAATAATCTTAAAGGATTAAAACCGCTTGTTTCAGAAAGCAACAGCAAGGTTAAAGTTTCAGTCCTAAACGGACAGGAGTAAACTATGGAATGGTTTGAAGCATTAAAACAGGCAGTAATCTATGCAATGCAGATGTATGACAGAAACCCGTTATTCGTTCACCCGAATTTCAAGACAATCGCTGTCCTTATCGTGGTTTGTCTTGCTTTTGATTTAGGTTGCGGGCTTTACGAAGAAATGAAAGAGAAAAGAGCAAGAAAAAAGCGAAAAAAGGGCTATTGAGAAAGGACATCAGATGTTAGAAGAAATTTTTGACAGCAAGCAGATTGCAGAACAGATAATTCGTGACGCAAAGACCTATCTTGGCAAGTATGACGAAGATTGGGTAAGGTGTCGTGATATGTGGGACAGGTCAAAAAAACACGACACAAGGTATGTGGGAATAAACGAACCCTGTGGCAAGTTTTTCGTAACAGGGCTTGCTATCAAAGAAAATGACTTGGGCGGTCACGATATTGTAGATGTAAAGCGTGAGTACAGTCTTTCCGAAGTGCTTGCACAGTTCAAAGATATTATGGCAAAGGACGGTATTGCCATAGAAAGTGAAACCTATATCAGTAATTACATCGAAAAGAACGAAAGTGCAAGGGAGTTCCTTGTAGATGTCTATGGTGTCATTAGCAATATGACGAACATCACAAAGGAATGTACCGTTGATGTGGCGGTTGATATGGGCTATCAGTCTTATCGCACGGTTTTTCAAATGAGAAAGCCCCGTACAGCAGAAAACGGGCTTGTTTTCGATGAACTGAATATCGAAGAAAGCCTTACGATTTGGTGCGAACATTTCGGAAGCGTGGAAAGGATTACACAGCCTTATGAATACTGCCGTAAGCAGATAAGGCGTATGAGCGAATATATCCTTCCACATAAAGGTGGCTTTGAAGTCCTGTTTCCCGATGAAGAAAGCAAAAAGGTGTATATGGACGGTTTAAGGACGGCATTATTAAAGGAAAATCGTGAATGAAAATAAAAGTCGGAGATATTGTGCAGACAATGTTTTACGAAAAGGATATGGACATTGTGCCATTAAAAGTCCTAATCGTGGGCATTGTTGATGAAGGAAGAACTTTCCGTGCGGTTCGTACTGATGATATGCGTAAAGGTGAGTTTAATCTGAACCTTTACAGCGTGGCAAGTTTTGAAAAAGTTGTAGACCATATTAAATTTGCAAGTCTGATTTCTACCGCAATAGAGAACAGACGGATTGCAAATGGAGAAAACAGCAGATGACAGCAGTAATTTTAGTGTTTGCAATCGTACTTTTTGTGACAGTAAGTTTTGTGATTATTTCAATCTATCGTGCTGATAAGATTGCAAAGGATAAAGAAAAAGAAAAACTGTCGGGGCGTGACGAATGGCGTTACAAAAACGGCAGTATAGACTAAAGAGTAGAAAAATTACAGTAAGTGAGGTGCGAAAAATGGTTAAAAGAACAGTATTCATCTTATCGGCGGTGGCAACCGTCCTTTCCGTGATTATCGGAATAAAGTTAAAGAACCGTAAACATTATGCGAAGGCAGACCTTCCTTTGTATTGGGATTAAAGGAGAAAAATTATGCCGAGCAGTCATTCACATTCTTCCCACAGTTCACATAGTTCGCATAGTCATTCGTCACATAGTTCGCATAGCAGTCATTCGCATAGTTCCCACGGAAGCGGTGGCGCGAATATGGCAAGGATAAGGACTAATCAGCCTTCATCTTACCGTGGCACGGGAACTATGACGGCTTTCCGTTGTGCCAAGCACGATTATGAGTATTACCCGTCTGATTGGACAGGCGATAATGGTATATCGTATCGTGCGGGCTACTATGATGAAAAAGGTAATTATTACCGTAATCTTGCGGTAAAGAACCTTTCCACAATGCTTACCTGTAAATACTGTGGAAATCAAATGGTCTATACTTGGAAAGAAGGTGATGTTCCTTCCTGTTCCAAGTGCGGTGCTAATTATGAAATAGACATCGTGGACAAACCGATGAATGAAGTTGCAAATGTCGCAAAGACATTGGCGTGCATTTATGGTGTGTTGATAGCCTTTGCTATGGTAATAGCATTTGTTTTTCAGATATTCGCAACGGCTGTAAGCGGTATCTTGGGGCGTGGCGATGATGAACAGGCAAGAGAACAGGCAAAAACGCTACCAAAATCCGTTTATGTGGAAGAAATCGGGCGTACTTGTTATCTGAACGGAGAAGATTATTATGACCCCGAAACGGGAATGTGGTTCTATTGGAACGAATACATCGAACCCGCACAATGGCAGTATTGGTATGATGACATATCCTGTGAATATGAAGATAGGGGATATGGTTGGCTTGAATATGATGATAGTACGGGTGAATGGTGGATAGAAATGAATGAAGGTTCTTGGGGTTGCCTTAACCCCGACTTCTATGATACATCAAATATGTGGCATTTTAAGAGTGCGTATGTAAATGAATTGTATTGATATTAAAGGACGGGTGCTTCCAATACCTGTCCTTTTTGTTTGCCTTTTTACAATCCGTGCGATACAAAATATGTTTTTGTACTATAATTAGTGGTGTAGGAAAAGGGTGGCACAAAATTTAGGCTTGACAATGTAAAGAAAAGGGTGGTATAATGTGCTTAACAGGTAAGGCAAGGGGCTTTACCAAGGACAGCACGAAAGGCGGTATGAGATATGTTTAAGAATTTATTGAAATCATTATTCGATATTCAGAAGAACTTCGGTATGGAAGCAAAGCACATTTCCTTTGATATGAGCATTTGGTATGTAGACGGCAAGGTAGTTTCCTTCCTGTCATCAGATGAAGGCGGTACGATGAAGGTATTCAACAGAAAAGAAGTGGATTTATCCAAATGGAATGGTCGCCTTCCTAAATCCTTTTTTGAAACAGATGTGAAATACTTGGAAAACGACTATGTACAGGAAAATGCAAAGCGTGATTATACAGATGACGATGAAAACAAAGAGTGGACGAATGAACTGCTTGACCTGTACGGATTTAACGGTGCAAAGCATAGACTGATTTACAGTACCGATATGCGGTCTATGAAGGAAAGTGATTATTACCTTTACAGGGAGTGTTTCCCCGCAGATTGGGAAGATTGCTTTGAAGAAAAGGACTTCTACTTCGTTATTACTAAAGATGTAGGACTTTGTGGCAAGGACGAAAACGGAAAGACTTTCAAATATACGAACGGTTATTTCAAAGTCCGTGCAATATCCTTCCGTGACGCATACAGGTTCTATGAAATCGCTGTATGTAAGAATATGGACTACGATAAGGACTATACTTGGGAGTGCGGATTGCTCAATCTTGACTGTGACAAGGTATTCCGTGATGTAACGGAAAGTGAGCGTTCCGATGAAAGATATGTAAAGCAGTTTGAAGAATTTAAGGCACAGTATATCACAGGAAAGAAATGCTTCGGTGAATTTAATGCAATTTAACAATTTGGGGTATTGACTTGTAAAGAAAAAGGTAGTATAATAGCCTTAACATAAAGGAGTAAGGTTATGATAAAGAAACAGATAAAAAACGAAAAAATACACATAATGTCGGCAATGGAAAAGACCCTTATGACAATGCCAAGGTATAACGGCTATCAGACAGGTCACGGTGTATGGGGTGATACCAAATATAACCGTTCCAAAGCCAAAAGACAGGCAGAAAAAGACATCAAAGAACAGTTATAACAAAGAAAGGAAATGGTGAAAAAGTATGACTGACAACGAAAGGAAAATTGCGGAAATCCTTGAAGATTATCGTAAGAACAGGGAACTGCTTGAACAGGGGTACGCAAACGCTATCAGCGATTTTAAGAACGACCCACGGGTAATAGAAGAAAACTATGAAGTCCGTAAAAATCGTCTTATCCAAAAGGCTTCCGAAGCAATCTCAAAGATAGACTGTGGTGCAAGCAAAGCCCGTGACAGTCTTGAAGAAGTCCGTATGGCGTTCTATGTAGCACACGCAGACGGCAGACCGATTACTAACGAAGAAATCGTTGAAATTGGAAAGAAATACGGATTTGAGAGTGCATATTTTTCTGTTACCGAGTACGGACAGTTGCTTGTCATCGACACCAAGACAAAGAAGTTTGCTATGCACACGGACAGCGACATCAGAATTTTTATCCGTGGAGAAGTACAGCCAAAGGAATAATAAAATTTCCTATTAGGTTGCTGAAAGTCGCTTGTGGGACAGAAGCGTAAAAGCACAAAGAAGCCTATCTGTGAACTTCGGGTCACGGAAGGTGAGTAGTCACAAGTGAGTTCCGTTGAGTTCCCGATGACTTGTAAAAATGGAACAACAAACATTGAAAGTCATTGCACTTGACGGTATGACAGGCAACCGCACCCTTCGGTGAGTGGGTGGGAAACTCACCATTTTTATAAAAAGAAGGAAGTAAGGATTATGGCAAAGAAAACCTATCAGTATTATCAGCCAAATGACAAAGACCTTAAAGACAAGGTTGGAGATTGTCAAGTAAGGGCATTATCAAAAGCACTTGGGCTTACTTGGTTACAGACATTTGACCTTACAATCCCGATATGTAGGGAATTGCAGACTTATACGATATTCGACTGTGACTTAAAGAAAACGCAGACCGCAATGGCACAATTCGGATTTGAGTACACAGGCGTATCAAATAAGAAGGGCAGTAAGCGTCCTACGGTTAAGAGTTTTGCACTATCTCACCCAAAAGGGAAGTATGTGGTGTCCGTAGCACGACACGCCGTAGCCGTGGTGGACGGTGTATATTATGACACTTGGGATAGCGGATATAAGAGTTTGTACGGGTGGTACGAACTTGATGAAACAAAGAGTAAAGAATGTATTAA
>Ga0326511_10000413_pt1 | contig 37110 bp, 65 predicted proteins | sample 0_2496_0518_D_FD_203701 | JGI IMG/M metagenome (GOLD analysis project Ga0326511, IMG submission 203701) | Bovine rumen microbial communities from UC Davis, California, United States - 0_2496_0518 | ecosystem: Host-associated > Mammals > Digestive system > Stomach > Rumen | place: USA...
CCTTTTTTTACACAAAATTTTAGAAATGAGCCCATCGAGAGGAAAAGAGAATGGCGAGACCGGCAAAAGCAGTCGCTGCCAAGACAGGAGCGATCACAAAAGAAGAAGAAAAAATAAGGCTTGAGACGGAATCTGCCCTTCGTGGAAGTGAACCTCCGAAGCCATCGAGGCATCTGACGAAAAATCAGAAAAAAATATTCAAAGAAATAACCAACGAGCTCATAGATGCGAATGTTTTGGGCAAACTTGACAGCTATATTCTGGATGAAACAGCTCGGACCATTGACAGCCTCAGGAGCCTGCAGGAAATTGCGGCGCAAAAACCGGACGTCCTCATGGATCCGAATTACATCCGGGCGAACTCGGCATACATGAAAGATTTCTTCAGAGAGTGCAATGAGCTGTGTCTATCTCCGCAGTCACGAGCTAAGCTCAGCGTGTCGAATGTAAAGGCCGCTGAGAATAAAGAGCGCAAAACCCTGATGGACATTTTTAACGAGGATGATGACGATTGATATCGGCAAGGCTGCGGAATATGCGGAGAGCGTAGTCAATAGTGAGGTTCGAGCACCTAAGTATGTCAAGCTTCAATGTGCGGAGTTCCTGCGGATTTGGAATGACGAAGATGAAATTTATATCGTCAATAAAAAACTTCTGAAGAAGATGTGCAAGCTTCTTCGGTGCCTAAAGATGGCGAAAGGGCCGAGGGCTAACGAGACAATATATGATGCCCTGGTTGGATACCAGTGGCTACTTATAACGGCGGTGCTCTGCACGGTGTATCGCGAAGATAACCGAAAGCGAAGATACGAGACAGCGCTTTTGGAAATCTGCAGAAAGAACGGAAAGACTTTCGTAGTCGCTGTTCTTTTTATTTTGCTTTTTTACTCTGAACCGGCATACTCGAGATTCTTTTCGGTCGCTCCGGATGGGCAGTTGGCCAGAGAGATCAAAGAGGCGATCGAGCCTCTTATCAGTGTGAATGCCAGTGTGTTTGAGGACGGGGAGTTTAAGGTTCTGAGGGACTATATCCTTCATAAGCCGACGAAATCAAAGTACACTCCTCTGAATTATTCGACGTCAAGGCTGGATGGTAAAGAACCGTCGGTATTTATTGCGGATGAGATCGGGGCGCTTCCGACTCCGTATGCGATAGAAGCGATGAGATCCGGCCAGACGCTCGTGAAAAATCGTTTGGGATTTGTCATCTCCACTAAATATCCGACCATAGAGAATCCTCTTGAGGATGAAGTGGCGGACGCGAAGAGGATCCTCGACGGAGTAGTCAAGGATGATTCAGTGTTCGCTCTTCTCTATGAGCCGGATGAGACAACGGGGTGGGAAGACAATGACGATATACTCCGGGACGGTAACCCGCTGGCTCTTGAGATTGACAGTGTATGGGATGAACTTCTGAAGAAAAGGGACACGGCAATAAGGCGAGTGGCCTTGAGGGAGAATTTCCTGACAAAGCACTGCAACATCATCTACCAGGGAGCGGGGACGGAGTCATTTATTGACATCAAAGATGTCCAGAAGTGCAAGGTTGACAATATCGACTGGCACGGCCGTGATGTCTGGGTTGGCGTGGATCTGTCCATGTCAAATGATAATACATCCGTCGCTTTTGTATCACAGGAGAACGGAGTAGTATTCGCCGAGAGCTTTGCATTTGTTCCTGAGGGGCGAATCGACGATAAGAATCATCTTGAGAAGTTGGATTACAGGCGCTACATAGAACAGGGCAAGTGCATAGCCTGCGGCGACCTTACGATAGATTATCTGGTTGTTGAGGACTTTGTCTTTTCACTTGAGCAAAAGTACGGAGTCAGGATCATGGGGATCGGGTACGATAGATACAATGCCATGAGCTCCGCTCAAAAGTGGGATACCAGGTATAACACGATTGAGATAAAACAGCATTCGAGCGTGCTACATCCGGCCACAAAGCTGTTATATGAGAAGATCATGGACGGTCACTTCCGGTATACGGATAACCCGCTGCTGGAAATCAATTTTCAAAATGCCAGGTGCACGTTCGATACGAACCTGAACCGGTATGTAAATAAAAAGAAATCAAATGGGAAGGTGGATATGGTGGTATCTCTTATCAATGCCATGTATCTGCTACAACAGGATGAGCTGCAGAACTATACAGGTTTTGTGGCTCAAGTTATATGAGGTGAATCATGGGGCTTTTGGATAAGTTCTGGCAGACCAATAAAAACGAAGCCATCATATCGGAGGCGGACGATCTTAAACTTAAGGCTTTTTTGGCCGGTAAGGATGAACTGACAAGAGAGGACGTGCTGTCTATACCGCAGGTGGCGGCAGATGTGGATCTGATTACATCGACATTCGCTTTGATTCCATGCAAGCTGTATAAGCATGTGATTAATGAGGATGATAAAGAGGGCGTTGTCGAGATCAAGGACGATCCGAGAGTGAAGCTCCTTAATGTCGAGACCGGAGACACGCTTAACGCATTCCAGTTCAAAAAAGCTATGTGCGAAGACTACTTCGTGGGAAAGAATGGCGGTGGATATGCATATATCAAGCGGACCAGGAATAACGTCGAAGGGCTCTATTATGTCAAGAGCGAGGACGTGAGCATTCAGGGGAACCTTCAGCCGATATTTAAGGACTATAACGTCTGGGTGAACGGGGTCGAGTACGACAAAACGGAGTTCTTGAAGCTGCTTCGCAACTCAAGGGATGGCATGGTCGGGCAGAACATCACCGATGAGGTGAATAATGCGCTCCAGAGTGCGTACCAGATGATAAAGTTCCAGCTTCAGACCCTTAAAAAGGGTGGAAATAAAAAAGGATTTCTGCAGTCGCAGAAAAACCTCAATAAGGACGCCATCGCAGCTCTTAAGGAAGCGTGGGCGGCACTTTATAATGACAATTCATCGGAGAGCGCGGCAGTGCTCAATGATGGCGTGACCTTTAAAGAATCGTCAAATAATGCAACGGAGCTGCAGCTTAACCAGAGCAAGGTGACGCTCAACCGCGAGATCGACACGCTGTTTCATATCAGTGATGATCCGGAGGAGTTTGTTAAGCGCGCGATCCAACCCATAGGCGCGGCTTTTGAGAACACACTTAATAGAGATTTTCTTCTGGAGAAGGAGAAAATCGGCGGATACTTCTGGAAGATGGATTACTCGGAGCTTATTAAGGCCAGTCTGAAGGAAAGGTACGAATCTTACAGTGTAGCAAAGCAGGCAGGCTTCATAACGATAAATGAGATCCGGGAGATGGAAAACTTGGAGAGCATTCCGGGGATGAATGTCCTCAATGTCGGTCTGGGAGCTGCTCTTTATAACGTGGATGACGGTACTTACTATGTACCGAATACGGATACAGCACGAAACCGCGAAGATGGCGGCGGAGAGAAAGGAGAAAACCCAGATGAAAATTCATGAGTTATATCTTTATGACGAGATCGTGTCGGAAAAATATCCGGGATATGACGAGGAACTGGTAGGATTTACACCGAATGACCTGTCAGAAGTACTTCATGGGGCCGAAAGCGGCGATACGGTGAATCTGTTCGTAAATTCACCGGGCGGAAGCGTGTTCGCAGCGGTTGCCATGACAAGTGAGATAAAAAGAGCCCGTTCAAAGGGAATCAAGGTTGACGCTTATGTTGACGGAATAGCCGCCAGCGCAGCGTCATTTTTGATTATGGCATGCGACGCAGTGCATATGTACAACGGAAGCATGCTGATGGTGCACAAGCCATGGAATTTTTGCATAGGAAACGCGAATGACTTCCTTAAGGCAGCAGAGGAACTTGAGACGATAGAAAATGGCACTTGCATGCCTATTTATCGAAGCAAGCTTAAGTGTGATGAGGAAGAGCTGAAGGCGCTCCTGGCAAATGAGACCTGGCTGTCGGCGAAGCAGAGCGCCGAGATTTTTGACATCGTACTTATCGATGAGAACAAGGACGTTAAGTCAGTGATGACTGACAGTGTGATCGCAAAGTTCCACTATCAGAATACTCCGGATGATCTCATCGTAAGGGATAAAACGCAGTCTGTAAATAATCCGGAACCGGAAGAGAGTAAGACTGAAGCGTCTGAGCCGGAGGCCACTGTGGATCTTTCCCAGTGGGAGGAACGTATAAGCAACTTAGGAGGTAGACGATGAAGAAGGAGCTTATGGAAAAGGTCAATGACCTGCAGGAGCAGATGGAGAACATCGTTGCAACTGCGAAGACAGAGAACCGCATTCTCACAGAGGAAGAGAATGCAAAGTTTGATGCGCTGGAAGCTGAGGCTAAGGCCACAAACGAGACCATTCAGAAAATGGAGGTAGTAGAGAAGATGGAAAACGTAAACATCATCACAACACCTGCTATCAGCCCTGAGGAGCAGGATGTTAAGGATTTTGCGAACGTCGTAAGATCTATGGTAAACGGAACGCCCATGCAGGCAGACGTTGCCAAGGGCGATAATGGAGCAATCATTCCCAAGACGATCGCGAGGAAGATCATCGAGACAGTAAAAGACATTTCCCCTATCTTTGCACGTGCTCAGCACTACAATGTTAAGGGCCAGCTGTCTATCCCTTACATCGATGCAGAGGATAACAACATCGCCATGGCATATGCTGAGGAGTTTGTTGACCTTACAGCGACAGCTGCAAAGTTCAGCTCCGTGGATCTTACCGGATTCCTTGCAGGCGTACTTGTTAAGGTTTCCAACAGCCTTGTGAATAACAGCGACATCGATGTTGTTGGCGAGATAGTTCGTCTTATGGCTGCAGCAGTAGCTGAGTTCTATGAGAAGGAGACTCTCATCGGAACACCTGCTTCTACTGTAGGATCCACGACAACTCCCCGCAAGAGCGAGGGCATCTCGCAGGCTACTCAGGTTCTTACAGCTGCGGCTGCTACGGCTATCACAGCTGAGGAGCTTATCAGTCTTCATGACATGCTCAAGAGTTCCTTCCAGAGGAATGCATGCTGGATCGTTAAGCCCGAGACTCTTACCGCTATCCGTAAGCTGAAGTACAGCGGCACAGGAGAGTATATTCTTAACCCTGATCTTCGCGATGGATTCGGCGACAGACTTCTTGGAAAGCCTGTATTCACATCCGATCAGATGGCGGGCATGACTGCGGGCAATACTTCTGTTGTATACGCAGACTTCAATGCAGCTCTGGCTGTTAAGCTTGTTGAGGACTTCGAGATCCAGGTACTTCGTGAGAAGTATGCAACACAGCACGCAACCGGCTTTGTGGGCTGGACTGAGTTTGATTCACGCATCCAGAACCAGCAGGCTATCGCGGTTCTTAAGCAGCACGCATAGGAGGCTAACATGAGAGCGAAGGCACTTACGTCCTTCGCCGGAGTGTATAGCGGTGTACCCGGACAGGAGATCGATATCACAGACAAAAGCGTCTATGAGGATCTCCTGCGTGCCGCATACATCGAACCGGTGGATGAGAAGAAGCCGGTGAAGGCGACGGAGGAAAAGAAAAATGTTAATAAGCGAACTCACACCAAGAAGGGTAGCTGATTTCATTAGAGTTGACTATGACGCTCCTGAGTCTCCGAAGCCCGAAGCTGATGACTATGAGGATGAATCCGAATACGAAGCGGCACTGGAGGGGTGGACAAAAGAAAACGCAGGGTACCTTGACCTGATGGAAGAGGTACAGATGCTGATGGACAGTGCGCAGTCGTACATATCCAACAGGACCGGAAGGTCACTTGAATATGTGCGGTCTCAGGATGATCTGACTTATTCATTTCTTGCCCTTGTGGGAGAGGAGTGGGAAAACAGACAGATCCGGAATGAGAAGGGCTCGTATACGAATGAGTATGCGATGTCCGCGATTGACGCGCATGCTGTAAACCTCTTACCGGGTGAGGCGGAGCTTATGGAGGCATGATATGTTATCGGTCGGAAAATTAAGTCACAGGATCACGTTCCAGAAGAGAGCACCGTCTGTTGATGCGATGGGACAGGAACACCTGAATACCTTCGCGGATTATAAGGCGGTATGGGCTACGATCAGACCCCTGAGGGGGAAAGAGTACTGGGACGCCAAGCGTGTCCGGAGCGATGAGCTCTATAAGATAACGATCCGATATGTGGACTGGGTTCGGGAGGATATGCGTATCCGGTATAAGAACCGGATATATAATATTACTTCCATTATGAACGCAGAGACGCGCGGGGAATTTCTTGAGATCTACGCTACGGAGTATGCGAACACGCATGAGGACAAACTATGAAGACGATCAGGGTTAGCGGTGACTATACTGTTGAGATCAGCGGTATGGAGGAACTGCAGGCAAAGATGGAAAAGGCCGTTAAGGTTTATCCGGATGTATCTCTGATGGTACTAGAGAAGGCGCGGCGAAGACTTAAAAAGGAACTGGTAGCGAATACGGGCGAGGCCGGAGTCGGAGTGCTTACGGGAAACCTGACAAAGGGCTATCAGACAAAGATGGGAGACGGTGTTGGCATGAACGCAGAGGCTCAGCTTATTGCTGAGACGAGGACGAACCCACACTTCCATTTGATCGAGCACGGGCACAGGATCGTTCCGAGAGGAAAGACCAAAAAACCGGGCAACAGAGTCAAGAGGGCTGCGAACGAGAAGGCGGGAGCCGGAAGCGCACATAACGGCGCGAGCGGGTATCATATGAAAGAGAAAACCCTGGCAGAGTTTGCCCCTATATATCCCAGATATGCGATCGAGGCCATGGACGAGATCCTGAAGAAAGCAGGACTATGATAAATGAGATCAGACTGAAAAAGACGGTCAATGATATCCTCAGAGAAACCTTTCCTACTGCCCATATCTATGGGCAAGGTGACAATGAGGGATTCGAGTACCCGGCTATCTTCAGTGAGATGGCCATGACGAATCAGAACGATGCGACTATCAACATAGTCGAGAAAAACTATAAGATAGGTATCCAGTATGTGCCGTCGGGTGACCGCAGCGAAGAGGATGATCTGACATTTTATCAGACGCTGCGGGATGCGCTTTGCTGCATCGATGACCGGAACAGAAAAAGAAAAATGTGTATCAAGGTTCTGGACGATGATGATAACAGTGACAGATACATTAAGGTCAGAGACCTCGCCTACGGGTACGTCGGTGAGGCTCAGGACCAGATGATCATCACTTTCACATTGTACTTTCATGATTTCAAGGAGTACGTAGCTCCTGAACCTTTGATCACTGATGTTGATGTAGATGTAGAACTTAAAAGCAGGAGGTAAATGATTATGGGACAGCCCAGTATAATCATATCTTTCCAGGATGCGGCTCGCATGGTCGTTAAGCGCGGCCAGCGCGGTATCATTGGAATGATTGTTAAGGATAACGCTCCCAGGAAGAATCCTTGCGTTATCACAGGGGCGAGCGATATCCCTTCAAGCCTTACGGCTGCTAACCAGCAGCTTATCAATGAGGCGAGGACAGGGTATCTGCAGCCTGCTACAAAGATCATCCTCTATGTAGTTGAGCCTACTACGGTAGGGTCTACCACGACAGTGGACTATACGGATGCTCTTGATTACTTCGCGACAATCAAGCTGAACTGGCTCATCGCTCCCAGCGCTGAGACAGACGGCAAGGTTTCCGAGCTTGTAACATGGGTTAAAAACATGCGCGAGAAGGATATTCAGATCAAGGCTATCCTTCCCAACGCTTCGAACCCTAACTGTGAGGGCATTGTGAACTTCACGACAGCGTCAGCTGCAGGCGGCGGCACTACTTATACCACAGAGACTCTTTGCGCAAGGGTCGGCGGTATTCTGGCTACCACTCCTCTTACCGGAGGACAGGCAAGGAGTGCAACATACGCTCCCATTCCTGAGCTCGAGTCATGCGAGACTCTGACACAGACTGAGATGGACGAGGCCTGCGACGACGGCGAACTCATCATCTTCTGGGACGGCGAGAAGTGCAAGCTCGGCAGAGCTGTTAATTCTCTTAAGACCACAGAGAAGAGCGACCAGTGGAAGAAGATCCGCGTGGTTGAGATCATGGATATCATCAAGGATGACATCCAGAAGACCGCTCAGGATAACTTTATCGGAAAGTATGTGGCTTCATACGATAACAAGATGCTGCTTATTGCAGCAATCAAGCTGTACCTTGCCACTTTGGCAAAGGACAACGCTATCGAGGAGATCACAGACGGAGATGTTGATCTTGATATCGATAAGATCAAGGACTATCTGGCAAATCAGGGCATCGATTATACCCAGATGACCGACGACGAGATCAGACATGCCAACACAGGCAGCCATGTATACATCAAGGTTTACATCAGTATCCTGGATGCTATCGAGGATATTGAGATCAATATCACAATATAGGAGGTAGGAAATGAGCAGAGCATATACACCGAGCAGGGTCATCAACGGAACTTTCGGTTCCGTATGGCTCGACGGAACTCCCCTGCCTCAGGGTACAAAGCTGGAGGCTACTGTTTCCCTCAATAAGGAGGAGATCAAACAGACCGGTACTCTGGCAAAGGGGTATAAGATCACCGGAACAGAGGGCAAAGGCACTCTGGGGATGAACAAGATCGATTCTACCATGATCGAGCTTCTTTCTGATGACATGAAGAATGGAAAGACCACGGAGCACGTGCTTATTTCTAATCTCGATGATCCGGATGCATTCGGAAACGAGCGTATCCAGTTCAACGGAGTCATCTTTGATGAGCTTAAGCTTGCCGATTGGGAGGCCGGCAAGATGGGTGAGGAGTCGATTCCGTTCACATTTACGAGCTGGGACATCCTGGAGGATATCCAGCCCGAGTAGTTTCATATTGAGACGTGACCAAGGCCGCTTCTACAGAATAAATCTGCAGGGGCGGTCTTTGTCTGTATAAGGAGGAGATCACATGACACTTACAGAAATGCTGCTTAGTGCAGACGAAAAAATAGCAAATACCCTGAAAAAAGGGACGTATAAGAGCAGAAGACTGGCGCGCGTGCTCGGGCAGGACGGGACATGCGAGCTGCTGATAACAGAGCTGGCTCCGGCGAAGATCAATACCATGAGCAAAACGAGAAGCGGGAACAACATGGAGATGTATAACCGGATATGCCTTGAGGGTATTACGGAGCCGAATCTGAAGAATCCGGATCTTCTTAAGAAGTTCGGATGCTCAACGCCGCTGTCGCTTGTGGAGAAGATATTCTCGCTCGAGGTTGCGGAGATCGCGGAGGCCATCATAAAACTTTCGGATATCTCTCCTGAAGAGCAGGAGAACGAGATAAAAAACTAATAGACGCAGACAAAAAGACAAGAAATATGTTCATACTTTTTAGTCTGCATCACTGGAACCCGAGAAGATATGTGGAGATGGACGCGGGAGAGCGGACCATCGTGGATGCATTTATTGAATATGAACAGGAGCAGATCCGGAGTGATCTGGATCAGCTGAAGGGTAAATAATATGTCAACACAGTATATCGATGCCGTCCTGAGGCTCATTGATAAATTTACGCAGCCCATGAACAATGCCATGGGCAAACTGAATAATTCGAGCAGGACGCTTAACAAGGTGGGAAGAAGCGTGCAGAATGTCGGGAAGAACCTGACGGCTGCCGGGACAACTCTTACCATGGGGGTGACCGCTCCGGTGGTGGCGTTCGGCACGACGGCGGTTAAGGCGTTCGGAGACGTGGATAAGACCATGAGACTCGTAAAAGAGACCATGAGCGATACGAGTGAGTGGGATCGCCTTAATTCTACAATGAAGGATGCTGCTGCTAATTCTGTTTTTGGAATGCAGGATGCTGCGGACGCTACGCTTAACTTTGCAAGGCAGGGCTGGAGCGCCGGAGAGTCTGCGGATATGATCGAGTCGGCCATGAGCCTTGCGGCAGGTACTGCGACGGATCTGTCAACCGTGACGGAAGGTCTTGGATCTGCGATGAAGGCGTTCGGGGCGGATACGAAGGACGCGGCGAATTATACTGATGTAATGGCTGTGGCGCAGGGACAGGCAAATACTACGGTAACTGACCTTTTCAATGCGCTTTCAACAGGCGGAGCTGCAGCGAAGACTGTCGGGTGGTCCATGGAAGACCTGTCTGTGGCCACCGGAGTGCTCGGCGATGCAATGATAAGCGGGTCTGAAGCGGGCAACGCATTTAAGACAGGTCTGGCAAGACTGGCAGATCCGCCGAAAGAGGCAGCAGGCGCCCTGGAAAAATACGGTATAGAGCTGTTCAACCAGGACGGAACCATGAAGTCGTTTATCGAGACGCAGAACATACTCCATGATAAGTTCTCGCAGATGAACGATCAGGAACAGATGGCAGCGGCTTCGGCGATATTTGGAAAGAACCAGATGACGAAGTGGCTGACTCTGATCCAGAGGTCGCCTCAGGATATCGCAAAGATGTCCGGAGCACTTGCGGAGGCTTCCGGTAATACAGAAGGCGAAGCCAAGAACATGGCGGATGCACTTCTTAAGGGCGTGGGCGGTTCGATCGAGAAGCTTAAGTCGTCCTTCGATGTGCTTAAAACGGATCTGGGCGGAATCATGGGAGATGTGGTCAAGCCGGTCATCGATAAGGCAGCGGCCATGATGGATGCATTCCGGAAGATGCCGGATGAATCCAAGAAGAATATCGTGTCCATGGTCATGAAGATCGCGGCGCTGGGACCCGCGCTTTTGATATTCGGAAAGCTGACTACGGGGATCGGCGGAGCGATAGTGGCGTTCGGCCGGATAGGAAGAGCCGTGACGAAAGCCGGAGGGCTTATGGCTCTTATTACGGGGCCTGCGGGAATAATCATAGGTGTTTTGGCAGCTATCGCGGCCGTGACATTTCTGGTTATCAAGAACTGGGATAAGGTTAAGCCGGTGGTACAGAAGGTGGCGGGATACATCGGAGGAGTGTTCTCAAAACTGGGCGTGCATTTTGATTATATCAAGGGGCAGTTCTTCGGGTTTGTTGATACGGTAAGAACCGGAGTGGCGCAGTTCCTTGATGTATGGAGCCCGGTGATCAACTTTTTCAAGGGAACGCTTGTCGGGGTGCTGGCTACGGCGTTCGGAGTTGTATCCGGGATACTCGGAGCGGTCGGTATGATGATAAGTGATGTGTTCGGCGGAGTGCTTGATGTGCTTTCCGGAGTTATTGATTTTATCGTGGGCGTGTTCACACTTGACTGGGCAAGAGCATGGGAAGGTGTTGAGAAGATATTCCAGGGAATAGCCGAAGGGCTTGCCGGGATATTCAAGGCGCCCATCAATGCGATAATCGGAATTATAAACGGAGTGGTCAGCGCAATAAACGGTATAGGATTCGATGTGCCGGACTGGGTGCCTGTTATAGGCGGACAGAAGTTCTCGCTCAATATCCCTACGATACCGATGCTGGCAAAGGGAACCAACTATGCACCCGGAGGACTTGCGATCGTGGGTGAGAGGGGTCCTGAGCTTGTAAACCTTCCGAGAGGAAGCAGGGTATACTCCAATGCCGAGTCGAGGCGGATGGCCGGAGGCGTGAGCCTTAATATAAGCAAGATCGCGGATACGGTCAATATCAGAGAAGACTCGGATATTGACAAGCTGGCCGCAGCCATAGCACTCCAGATGGAGAACAGATTCGGAAATATGGTATGGGAGGGCTGACATGGAAATTCTTGTTATAAACGGGACTGAGAGCATCACGCTTCCCATAAATCCTCCGGAGTTTATGGTCGATGACGGATGGAATAATGAAGAGGTAAATATCAATAAGATCGGGCTTATGACGCTGATTGGGAAGAGGGGACTTCGGAGCGTGACTATCGAGTCCTTTTTCCCGGCTCAGGAATATGGCTTTGCTATTACGACGGAGCATGCGGATAACCCGATGTGGTATGTCGAGAAGTTTGGCGAGTGGAGGGGAAAGATCCTGACGCTTACCATGACAGACACGGACAATTATATCTCATGGCCGAGCGTTATCGATTCGTTTTCGTATGGCATGAAGGATGCCAGCGGAGATATATCGTATTCCATAACATTTAAGGAGTATAAGAGAGCGGCGGCTAAGAGAACCAGCAAGAACGTATCGAAGGTTACATATACCACAAAGAGCGGAGATACGCTCAAGAAGATCGCGAAGAACAAGCTGGGGAAGGCATCGTATGCCAATAAGGCATATAAGCAGAACAAGACGGCCATAGACAAGGCGGTGGCGAGGGAAGTAAAGAGGATCAAAAAGAAGGACCCCGATAAGGCGAAGGCATACAAGCTGAAGCCGATACTTACGAAGTCGCTGCCGAAGGGCATAAAGATGACAATGAAGGTGTGATATGAGAGTTGAGTGGACTAATTCGAAGAACGTCACAAAAGATATCACGGAGTTTGTGGGGAGTCTGAAGTGGAGCGGAGCAGACACGCAGGCGGCAAGGACTGTGGAGTTTACGCTGGCACATGATCCATATGATGAATACCTGAAGGCTCCCGACATTAAAACCGGAGATACCATTAAGGTATACAAGGGGAAGGAGAAGTCTCCGAGATTCGTGGGCAGATCCATGATAAGGCAGAAAACTTCAGATATCGGAACGATAGACGTGACGGTGTATGACTACATGCACAATATGATCAAGTCCACAGGGACGTATAAGTTCAAGGATAAGACTCCTGAGTTCATAGCAAAGAGCGTGTGCGCGGATCTGAAGATATCGGTCGGCAGCCTTATGGCTACAAAAACGAAGATAAAGAAGTATTTCCCAGCTGACCGGACTTACTACGACATTATCGTCGGAGCATATAAGAAGGTCTCGAAGAAGACCGGGAAAAAGTATTTCCCGCAGATGAACGGGACAAAGTTTGAGATCGTCGAGAAGGGAACCATAGTCAAAAACTATGTGCTTTCAGACGAGACAAACATATATGAGTCCAGGTACGAGCAGAATGCTGATGAAGTCGTAAACGTAGTGGACGCTTATAAGGACGATAAGAAGGTCGGGACTTACAAGAAGCAGGCGTCTATCAAGAAGTATGGCATGATCCGGCAGGCCGTAACGGTAGACAGCGGCAAGGGAAGCACGGAAGCAAAAAATACTCTGAAGGGGCTTTCCACGACAGCTTCGATATCGGCTCTCGGGAACTGGGACTGCATAGCCGGAAGGGGCATACAAATACAGGACTCTGCGAGCGGGCTTATAGGAAAGTACTGGATAACAAATGATACGCATACTTTTGAGAATGGCGTCCACAAGATGGAGCTGGATTTGGCGTTTAAGAATGTCATGGAGAATCCAGGCATCAAAAATGCGTCAAAGAGCTCGAGCACGACAGCAACACCGTCAAATACGGCGACGTCGGTAGATACGACAAATACTAACGTGGCAAGCTCCAATGCCGGCGGCGTCAAATATATCGCATCGGATAAGAATGCGATATATACAGCTTCGTATATCGTGCCGGGAAGTGTGGACGATTACGGACATCGTATGAAGGAAGGTGTGATAATCGCACCTTCTTCGCATATGCTGGGCGGGACTGTGAAGATATCCGGAACCGGGACGGCCTATGACGGAAAGACGTATAAGATCGTTAAGAGGTCGCATGCGAATCTGATAAACGGGAAGGTGCATTATACGATCCCGATGAAGTCGCAGGATGCCGCGAAGAAGTTCGGACAGGTGCCGGGTAAGGCGAAGTATACCAGGGGTGTTAAGGTAGACGGAACGACCTCGAAGGCAGAACAGGTGGTCCGCGTGGGTACGGACCATATCAATAAGGTTAAGTATAAGATGGGCGCTAACAATGTGCCAGGAGGGCTTTCGGACTGCAGCGCATTTACGCAGTACTGCTTTTATAAAGGTGCCGGGGTTGCCATAGGGCGGACAACGCAGGAACAGCTTTCTGCGGGCAAAGAAGTCCAGAGATGGAGCATGCGGCGCGGCGACCTGGTCCTTTTTAAGGATACATATAAGAGCGGCTATAAGATGGGTGTGTCACATGTGGGGATCATGCTCGATTATAACAGATTCGTGCACTGCTCATCGAGTGGCGGAGTCATGATAAGCAATCTGAAAGCGAATTATTATAAGACCCACTTTCTAATGGGAAGGAGGATCGTATGAGCATAGACAGCGGAACCGACGGGATCGGACGCATGCTTAAAGTGATGCGAAGTGTGGCAGCAGGCGCGAGAGGCAATGGGATAGTCCTGGGAGAATATCTCGGAGGCGGGAAGTTTAAGATCGGGGATCATACCTTTTTGAAAGGCGAGTACCTGATATCGGAGCATCTTACGGACTATACCATGAAGATCTCTCTGGATGAGAAGACCGAAACGAGAGCGGGCGGAAGCGGATACGGACAGTTTGATTCACACGACCATGATGTTAAGTGGGAAGAGGTGGAGATGGACTTCAAGTCAACACTGAAAAAGGGCGATTCAGTTATCTGTTATCAGTTCGGGGACGAGGAGTTTGTGATCATTGATAAGGTGGTGAGCTGATGTTTCCATACGAGTATGACGATGAAGAAGAGCTTAACGCTACTTCGGAAGAGATAGAAGAAGATGAGCCCGTAGAGTTTGGCGTGGACTTTGAGACCGGGAAGCTGACAGGCGGAAAGGTAAGGGGCTCGAAGGCTGTTGCCGTGTGGGCGTGGAATGCGCTGAAGACATACAGATATAATTTTGAGTCGATGCCATGGGAGTATGGGTGCAGTCTTATGGATCTGATCGGGCTTGCCATGAGTCCCATGGAGATGAACGCCAGGAGCGAGTCTTTAGTAAGAGAAGCGCTTTCGGGGAGTCCTTATATCGAGGATATCAAGGATTATGAGTGCAAGATCGAAAACGACAAGATGACGGTCAGCTTCACGCTGGTCACCGCTTTCGGAGAGGAGGATATGAATGTCTCGATATAAGGATATGACTTTTGACAATATCCTGCAGGATTCATTGTCGAGAGCAAATAATCTAAACAATATGCTGCCAGAGGATCAGCGGGTGTCTCTGGATGAGGGGTCGCTCGTGTATCTGTCGCTTTCAAAGCAGGCGGCAAGACTTGAGGATGCGTATGCGGAGCTGGATGCCCTTAATGACAATCTGCTCGTGGATACGCAGGATGCGGAGCATCTGGTTGAGACCGGAGCCGAAGCGGGGCTTCTTATCATACCCGGAACTCCTGCGCTCGTCAGAGCAAAGCTGAACTGTCCGGCGGAAGAGGGCACGGAGTTTTCAGCTACCGATTCCGATTATAACTACGTTGTTACCGTACTTATAGAAACTTCAGACGAAGTGGTGGACGGAGAGACCGTGACATTTTACTTCTATGAGATGGAGGCCATGGATAACGGCGTGGCTCCCGGGAGCTATCGGGGAGATATTGAGCCGGTCGACTTTCTGGACGGATTTGAGGAAGGCTCCATTGTGGATGTCATATCTGCAGGAACTGAGGAAGAGGATATCGAAGCATACAGAGAAAGAAGGCTGAACGCTTTCGTCACAAAGGCGTGCGCAGGAAATGCGGCTTACTATAAGGAGATCGCGAAAGAGGTTGCCGGCGTGGGCGGAGTAAAGGCATACAGGAGAGCGACCGGAACGGACTATATTCCTATATACATACAGGCGGCAGATTATGGCCCCGCGTCGGCGACTTTGGTTACGAATGTCCAGAATGTGTTTACTCCAAACGATCCGGGAGACGGAACCGGGAAGGCGCCTTTTGGGCAGAAACCTCAGGTGGCATCTGTCGGGACTGAAGAAGCGGATATTGTTATGAGTGTGACGTTTGAGGACGGGTATACATGGGAAGGACTGTATTCGACGATCAGGGCGGCGATAGAGGAATACTTTGCGGAGCTTCGGGCTGAGTGGGAAGATTCTTCATCCATTATCGTGAGGATTGCGTATATCGAGTCGAAGGTGCTTTCGGTAGCGCATGTGCTGGATATATCGAATGTGACGATCAACGGAGCGTCATCGAATCTGGCCGTGTCGGAGAATGAGATCCCGATACTTGGAACGCTGACGGAGGCATGATATGGCAGAACTAAGAAGGATGGATATACCTCCGCATCTTCTGGAGATGACGGAGTTTAAGATCATAGAAGCTGTATCGGAAGCGCTGATCAGTGAGCTCGAGGACGAGATCCAGAACGTATCGGACGATATCCTGATCGGGACATCTACAGAGTACGGAGTCGCAAGACGGGAGAAGATAACCGGGCTTACGAAGATCGATACTGATACCCTGGATGAAAGGCGCGCGAAGGTGCTCGCAAAGTGGTATGACGTGACGCCGTACACGGAGGAAACGATAAGGGCGAAGCTCGATATGATCTGCGGGGCAGGAAACTATATCCTTGAGATCGATACGGAAAATGATGTCGTGACCATAAAGATGAATTCGCCTTCGAGAGATATCATCAACACGACAGTGGCGTATCTTGAGGAGACTATCATGCTGCAGGATATCCTCAATATCATATCCGAGCAGGAAGTCAATACGACGATAGATAACTACGGAGTCAGCGCATTCAGTGGCTACTCAAGAGTGAGGGCCAACCTGGCATAAAGGAGGGACGCAGGATGATTGCATTTGACAGAAGTGTCATAACAGACAGGGGACGGGAGCTCATGAATCTGGGTACCGTCCTTAATTTTACCCGGATAGGAACCGGAGACGGAGACTACAGTGCTTATGAGAATATCGCTGCGAGGACGGCGCTCAAGTCGGCGAAGGTAAGCTATACGCCTTCGTCTGCTACTACGGACGAGAGCGGAAGCGACGTGAACGCACTTATCGCGAACTATGATCCGGTGACGGAACAGGCAGTGGTTACCTCGACATTTACAGTGAAAGAGGTCGGACTGTTCGTAACGGTGAACGGAACAGAGGAACTCTTTGCGCTTTCGGTGTCATATGCCGGAGAGAGGATGCCTGCATTTAACGGGGCCAATAGGTCAGAGATGGTGTGCACCTGGCATATCTCGATAAGCGGGAACGCTGAGGTGGCCGTGACGGCAGCAGGCGCGGCTGCGCTGGCGGCGGATCTGGCGGCGCATGAGGCAAAGAAAGTGGCGTCGGCGGACGGTGCTCATGGGCTTAAGTATCAGGATGAGACACTCAGCGCGTATAACTCTGCGACACAGCAGTGGGAGGAGATCAAGACCGGGGGCGGCGGAAGCACGATCGCAATCACGGCGGGATCGGATGCGCTTGTGGGACAGGATATCGTTATATCAGACGGGGCAGACAGCGTGACGCAGGTGATGCCCGCTAATAAGAAGTGCGTGTTTGAGGGCGTTACGATGACCGGAACGCTTCTGGCGTCGTGCGATCTTGTGAGCATACTGGCCGAGACTTCGATCGAGGTTCCGTACTACGGAAACTATGAGGCAAGGCTTAATATCGGGGAGACATTTACTCTGCTTATCGATACAACCGAAAGCTCTCTGAGGGGTAAGACGGTTACTGTTACCGGAACGAACTATACAAAGACAGGAACAATGCCTGCAACGGGTGTCCTTAATATGAAAGTCACCTACGAGGGCGAGCTTACGATCACGGCTACGGACGGAACCAGCACGGCAACGAAGAAGGTTACTACGGTGGCGGGGACTTCGAGCTATAGTGTAGCGCTTAAATTTACAACAGGAATTTACGGAGCTTCATGGGATGGAACATCCACAACTGCGTGGACACGTACAGATGACGCAGAGGAATATGTTGACCCTGTTCCCTATGTAGCAGGCGCGACAAATTATGGTTCACCTTTTGACGATAATCTCCCCTGGAGCGGCATGGTCAAGTCTACGCGCAACGGGAATGTAGTCGTTGCGATACCGAAATTCTGGTACAAGATCACGCAAGAAGGCGCAGGCATGACTATAAAAATATCAGATCATGCCGAAACAGGTTTTTCTGTCTCTCCTGCGCATATGGACAGAGGCGACGGCAAGGGTGAGAGAGATGTGGTTTATGTCGGAAGATACCACTGTAATGCAAGCTATAAGTCGGCAGCAGGCTCAGCACCCGTGGCAAACATAACGAGAAGTGCAGCAAGGACCTCGATACATAATACGGGGTCTACGATATGGCAGATGGATCTTGCTACAAGGTTTACGCTGTGGCTTCTCTATATAGTAGAGTTTGCGGACTGGAACTCCCAGGCAAAGATAGGCTATGGCTGCGGAAATAATTCCGGAACTGAAAACATGGGTTACACGGACTCTATGCCGTACCATACAGGAACGACGCAGGCCAGCCGTACAACCTACGGACTGGGCACGCAGTATCGAAATATCGAAGGTCTGTGGGACAACGTATATGACTGGTGCGACGGCTGCTACTATAACTCGAACGGCCTTAATATCATCTTGAACCCTTCGAGCTTCTCGGACAGCTCGGGCGGCATTTCGGTAGGCACGCCTTCAAACGGATGGCCTGCGGCATTCTCGGTCAAGAATGTAAGCGGAACATATATCATGTTCATACCGTCAGCAACCGGTGGCAGTGAGAGCACTTATTCGTGCGACAGCTGGGGCTTCAATGCGTCTTACCCTTGTCTCTTCGTGGGCAGTAATTGTAGCCAGCGCGGCAATCGCGGGCTTTTCTACGTGGACTGCGACACGGCCACGAACGCGCACGCCCTCATCGGCTGCCGCCTCCTCGAACTCCCTTAAGGGGGAGTATGAGGGGGTCTGCCCCCTCATATATCAAAGTAACATAACGGACCCTTTTGAACACTCAGCGGGGTCATCTGTGCAGTGCCGGTGAATTTGTCGGGTTACGTGCGACAACTGGAACTTCAATGCGTCGAACCCTTGTCTCTACGTGGGCGGTAATTATAGCCAGAACGGCAATCACGGGCTTTTCTACGTGAACTACAACACGGCCACGAACGCGAACGCCAACATCGGCTGCCTTACACTGTTAAAGCAAAGCTAAAAACTCCTAACTTGGCACAGATGATCGCGCACCCCTTGGTGAAGATGAGCAATTAAGGGAGCGGGCAAGTACACTCGAAAGAGCGTTGGAAAGCCTGTAATGCTAACAGGAGGAAATATCCCTTGAAAAGAATTAAAGGACTCTATAAGATTCTGGTCTCACACGAGAACCTCTCGAGGGCTATCGACGAGGTCAACGATTCCCATCACTGGAAGAAAGGCCATAAGGGGAATTCGTGTACGGCATGGGTATATGAGACCAAAGAGGAGCGGATAAAAGAGCTCCGGGAGATCATAGAGGCCGGATTTGTTCAAAAGGAGCCGCACGTTACTCAAAGATATGATGCGAGTGCGAGAAAATGGAGAGTCGTCAGCGAACCGGTACAGTGGCCGGACCAGTATATCCATCATGCACTGATACAAGTGCTTGAGCCGGTGATGATGCGCGGCATGGATCATTACTGTTGCGGAAGCATTGAAAAGAGAGGCCCACTTCATGCGAAGAGGGGCATAGAAAAGTGGCTGGTGCATGACAGAAGAGGTACAAGGTACGAGCTATGCGGAGATGTGAGGCATTTTTATGACAGCCTGACTCCAGAGACCGTGATGAACAGGATGAGGGAGCTTGTCAAAGACCATAGGACGCTTGATCTGATATGGAGAGTCATTAAAGATGGGGTCATGATAGGCGCGTATACTTCGCAGTGGTTTGCAAATACCGTGCTGCAGCCTATGGGCATGATGATAAGACAGAGCGGTCTTTGCAATCATTATGTCAGATATATGGACAACCTGACAATCTTAGGGAGCAACAAGCGAAATCTACATAAGCTCAGGAGAATGATCGAGGTGTGGCTTAATGAGCATGATCTGAAGCTAAAAGGCGACTGGCAGGTGTTTCCGGTTGTGTATGATGACGAAAAGAAACGGCGGCACCCAAAAGGGCGAAGGCCTGATGCAGTGGGGTATAAATACGGGAGAGGGTATACGCTTCCGAGAAAGCATAATTATTACCGCATCAAAAGGGCCGTGAACCGGATAAGGCGAAAAGAAAAGAGAGGAGAGCCGGTGTCGATCCGAATGGCAAACGGGACGATATCAAGGCTCGGGCAGATGAAACATTGTAATAACTGCAATCTTTACAGAAATATTTTTAAAGGGGATAAAGTCGTAAGGCGGCTCAAGAAAATAGTAAGGCGTAGCCAGAAGGAGGTTATCACATGGAGTATGTTTTTGGAACAAAGGGCGATAAGGAAGTCCTTAAGACAAAAGGATCTTCCCATAGCCGGCTGAGCGGGTTCCACCAGCTTGAAAGAGCCTTTACGGATCAGACCATTACGGATTCGTTCCGGATAGTGGGGCTGATGAAAAGTAAGGAGGATTCGGAGGGAAACTGCTATGACTGGTATGAGATAGATCATCATAACAGGTATACCGATAAGTTTGCTCCGGCTAAGGAAGAAATTAAGAGCGGGATATCGGAGAATCAGGAGGCTGTGCTGGATATCGCGGAGCTGTCGGATGAGAACAGCAGTGCTATTGTGGATCTGGCCGAGATGGTTGAGGAGCTGACGGAGAGAGTAGGGGCGCTTGAGGCGTAATGTTCGCGAGCGCGAATATTATCTTTTAGATGTTAAAGGAGGTAAAGGATGGTTCGTAAGTATACAAGGCTTCTGGAGGAACGGGATATCAATGAGAGGACAGGCGAGATCTGGAAGATCACGGATGTTCCGAGTACCTGGAGGACAAAGACACAGGCAAAGATCGAAGAGGACGGATATGAGGTGCTCGAGGACGGAACCGTGGGTAAGGCTGAGCCTAAAAAAGGTAAGAAGTCATGACGGATGATGAAAGAAAAGGGTATGAGGATATCATACGGCTGCAGGAGACTGTCATTAACCAGCTGATAGAATCGCTGCAGCATTTCATTGACTGCGACGGGCTGCCGTGTGTGAAGCTTATCAACGAGGCAGCGGGTATCCGGGCAGAAATATTGAGGAAGAAAGATGTTTAAGTGTGATTATGAACTTAACGGAGAGTGCCAGCTGTATTCGACAGAGTGCCGGGCGCTGAGAGAATGCCATCTGATGGATGAATGCAACCACTGCAGGTACAGGCATCTGACTGCGGAGGATGAGCCGTGCTGCAGGTGCGATGCTCTCTGTGGGAAAAAAGCGAGGAAGAATTAAGGAGGTAGGAGCAGCTGATGGATGTTATAAGCGTAGGATCACTTATAATCGCGTTTGTGGCACTTGTTATGTCGATATGGAATACTTCGAAGAAGGACTCGAAGGAGCATACCCAGCAGATCACAATGGTGATGGCAAAGCTCGATTCGATATCTGAGGATATCAAAGATCTGAAGAAGGACGTATCGGATATGAGGGTGTCCATCCAGGATAACCATGATCGGATCATCAAGCTGGAAATGTCACTGGGTACGGCATGGAAGCGCATTGACGAGCTTATGAACACAAAGGAGGTTAGGCATGATCAGATGTGATACAAGATGGTTTCAGGCAGCAGGCATAAGAGCTATTAAGACAATGGCTCAGACAGCGATAGCGACGATCGGGACAGCGGCTTTCATGGACCGCGTGGACTGGATCGCCGTGCTGAGTGCAGCTATCCTCGCAGGGGTGCTTTCACTGCTTACCAGCGTAGCAGGGCTTCCCGAACTTGCGGAGTATGATGACGTGCCGGAGCGGACGGAGGATATGAAGGATGAAAACGATTAAAGCGAAGCCAATCTCTTATTCCGCCACAAAGAGGGATAAAAAGAATATCAGATATATAGTGATCCACTATACTTCCGGGGCCAATGATACCGCGGAAAATGAGGGCTACTATTTTGCCAGGGCAAATACGAGGGCAGCAGGCGCGCACTTTTTCGTAGACCGTGCGGGGACGACAGTCAAGTCTATCGATATGAATCGGACGGCATGGAGCGTGGGCGGCTCGAAGTACAATGACTGCGTGAAGACAGGTGGCGGAAAGTTCTATGGGAAGGTGACGAATGCGAATTCGGTATCTATAGAGCTGTGTGCGATAGCTGATAAGTGGCCGAGCGATAAGCAGATCAAGGCTGTCGCAAAGCTGCTTAAGTATATACGTAAGCATTGTCCGAACGCGAAGACGGTGGTGAGGCATTTTGACGTGACCGGGAAACACTGTCCGGCGACGATGATGGCAAAAACGGCGTGGAATAGATTTTTATATGAGATAGGCGAATAGGTATCAACGTCCGGGGTGGCGGACGATGATATAATATTCATGTGGTCCTCCTTTTGACCTGGCTCCCCTGCGAGATGTTTCTTGCGGGGGAGTTTTTTTGATGCGAGAATAAATGAAAAAAGTGGACACGAAAGTGGACACAAAAAACTTAAAACCGCGTAATTGTGCGGTGTTTGGCGGTATATGTAAGGGTTCAAATCCCCCTCTCGCTATTTTTTAAGGGTTTGCGGAAATTCAATGATTATCCGCAAACCCTTTTGCTTTGGGCGTTTGTCCGTATTAGCGTTCTGATATAAATATTAGAATTTTAATACGAATAATAGTATTTTAACACAAAAACTGGACACGAAACTGGACACGAAATTGGCACTAAAATAAAGGCTCGTCGCCGTCTCCGGAAAGAAGACTGGACATGTATGCGTTTGTTTTGTCGGTGTTCTTTTTCTTCTGATCGTCCAGGGTGTTTCGGTAGATGGATTTAAGTACGGAATCGGATGACCAGCCGCCACGCTCCATGATGTACTGATCCGGAACGCCGATGGCATGCATGATGCTCGCAGCGTAGTGACGAAGATCGTGGAACTTGCACTGCATGCCCAGCTTCGTCCTGAGGTGGCAGAAGCGGTTCGTGATGGCCTGCGGTGTGCTTTTGACAATGAACTCATCCGGATCACCGGTACCAAGCTGGGCGATGACGCTCTCGGGAAACTCGACATATCTGTCTGATGCGCTGGTTTTGGGAACGTCCTTGCAGATCCATGCGTTGTCGTTGTCGCATACCATGGATGCGTGGACGTGGATAGTGTTCCCCGATACGTCTCCATGCTTAAGAGCGCAGATCTCGCCGCGACGGAGCGTGCCAGTGGATGCCAGGAGGATCGCGGTCAGAAGATCGTGGTCAGCTTCGGCGATCAATTTCTTGACGTCGCCATCGGTCGGGATGTGCCTCTCTAGGACGTTTTTCTGCGGCAGGGTAACATTTATATGCTTATCGGGATAAAATGCCCGCAGAGCGGCCGAGAGGAGCCCATACGAGTTTTTTACGGTCTTAGGGCTATGTCCTACCGCGAAAAGGTTTATATGGCGCTGTACGTCCTCTGAGGAGATCAGAGCGGCATCTAAGTGGCCGATATCATTGAAATGGTTTTTGGACATGCGGGTATAGCCCCTTATGGTGGAAGGGGATGTGACTGCCGTGCGGTTGGCTATATACGCCTCGATGCACTGGGAGACGGTCATATGCTCGCAGAGGGGCGCGTCGGTCTCGATCTGGTACTCGCTGGCCAGACGCTTAACCTCTCTTATGGACGATGCTGTTATAGACTTGCGCTTTTTGGTGCGCTTATCATAGACTCTCATTCGGTAAGATCCGGATGGGAGTTTTTCTATTTTTGCCATGGGCTACTCCTCCAGAAGATTTTCAGTCTCTCCTGTTTCGGTGTTAAGTGAATACTCTTCCAGAACCATGCCGCCACCCATGGTCTTTGCGCTTGTCTCTTCGCCATCAACGTATTCACGCACAGTTATGTCGAGAATGTTTCCCGCAAGGCGGCGGATGGTCGTAGTGGTTTTGAGGCCGAGATTTATTATGGTATGAACTTCTGTAGATTCTTCGGTTTCAAAATATGCCTTATAATAATCTGCTGCATATTGCTCCGGGGTAGCGGAGCTGTAGATCGTAACCATTCTCCAGTTGCCGGTGACATCGTCGTTTACCGGGAGCGGCTCCCCGATATCATACTTTTCTTTAAGGGTATCCCTAAGGGCCTGCAAATCACCTGTATGGTTGTCCTGTTCCTTTACATTGGCGGCAGGCTCAGTGGCTGCCTGTGTTGATTCCTGAGGAGGAAGTGTCGCGATCCGAATGATTGCTCCGACGATTCCAAAAATAATAATTCCTATAATGATGTACTTTTTCTTCATAGCATTACCTCCTTTTTAACAGCTTGCTTATAAAGCGATATCTTCCGATAACGTTAAGCCCCTTTTCCCTTCTAGCTTAAGAAGCTCATCGGTTCGCTTTAGGATCTCATCTTTGCCAGACTGGGATAACTGTCTGAAATCAGACAATAATATCTCTTCTTGTTTTGAGAGCGGGATGGCAGAAATGCCCTCCTTGATCTGCAGATCTTCCTTGACAATATCATCAAGGCTCACCCCGAATAATTCGGACAAGCCTTTTATGATTTTAACGGGAGGATCAGATTTCCCGCTTTCCCATTTTTGTACAGTAGTATAGTTTTCATATCCGAACTTCTTTGCGACATCTTCCTGCGATAGCCCGGCCTTCTTTCTTAAATATCGTATATTATCCGATAAGTGCATACAGCCCCTCCCTGCATCAACAACTAAGTGCCTTTAGATTAGCACCTTTATGAATGATTTTCAAGAAAAAGCGAAAATTATTCATAAATATATTGACACATGAAAGTAATTCATGTAATATAGGCACATGAAAAATATTCATGCAAGGAGGTGATAGCGGTGAGTTTTGATAAGCCCCTTAAGTTTACGCTTAAGGAATTAAGAGCTCGTAACAATATAACACAGATGGACGCTGCAAAGGCAACAGGCGTTACTATCCAGACATACAACCGGTGGGAGCAGAATCCCGGGACTATACCCGTGAGTAAGTTTGTTATACTTGCGGATTATTTGAAAGTTGACATGTCTGATATTTTTTTGCCCTGATACATGAAAATAATTCAACTAAGAGGAAACTATGAAATTTTTAATTCACACAGTGCCACAGCGCCAGGACAACATGGTAAGCATCATGGAAAACCTCAGGGCTCAGGGAGTTCACCCGAATGAGATCCTGATGTACTCGGATGTGGCGAAGGAAGGAAACCTTACGGCTTTTGTAAGGTCGTGCGAGTATCTGGAGAAAAGATGCCTGGACGTGGCGGAGCCGGTCTGGCACCTGCAGGATGATATCCAGCTGAGCAATTACTTTGTAGAGGATATCAAAAGGATGCATGCGGAATATTGTATGCATCTTGACTGGCCTATATGGTGCGGATTCTGCAGCCACGAGAGTATCGATCTCGAAGGAAAGCTGCTTCCGGATGGCGAAACGGATCCGGAGCATATGTGGTACAGCTTCCCCTGTATCATGATCCCCGTGATGGTCACGAATATGTTTGTGCGGTGGTTTTACGAGAGTCCGAAGTCGGATATCGAAGAAAAGTGGATAAAAGAAAACCGGTATGATGATTCTCTTTTCAGAAACTTTTTAATCAAGTCCAAAATCGGAGTCGAGGTCATTAACATTAAACCGAATCTGGTAGACCACCGGGATGATCTGTGCGGAGGCTCGATACTGAACCGGGACAGGAAGGCTCCTGCGAGAGCTCTTTATTTTGAGGGGTGATGGTATGGCAAAGGTCTTGACGGATGAACAGAAGAAGAATATGGCGGCATCGATGGAACTGAGATACATACTCGAGGATCGGGGAGCTGACGCAAGGCGCCCTGCCATGTGGCTGTCGAAGAGGCTGGGGATATGCGAGACGACAGCGAGAAAGTATATCGCGGCTCCGGGAGAGATGCCCATAGCATATTTGTGGGCTCTGAAACTAAGGGATGACGAGATAATGAGGTTGTTATGAAGAAAACAAGATATGAGCGCCGGATGGCGTGGAAGAAAAACAGGCAGAGAGAGATCGTGGAACATCTTCTTTTGATCGTGCTCGGGGTGATATTTTTTATAGCTGGCGCCTGCTTTATGGCGACAGAGTCAGCTGAGGCCACGCCGGAGGATGTGTGGGCGGCGGAACAGGAAGCGGCCCCTATCGTAAGGGGCACGCCTACGGAAGAGGACCCGGTGGATGCTACGGTGTCAGAGCATGAGACAGACCCGGTGGGCGTTTCGAAAAAAACGGAGTGCCGGATGAACTTATCGCAAAGCTGTCGGCAGCAGGCTGGGTAAGCAATGATACACCGGAACTTGACGCTAAAGATGACCAATTCGAGCTCCTTTGCCAGATTGTTATGGCAGAGGGCGGTAATACTGAGCCGGATGAGGGTATCCGGCTGATGGCAGACGGAGTCCTTAATCGTGTGGAGTCGCCTCTTTTTCCTGACACGATTGAGGGCGTAGTCTACCAGCGTGGGCAGTTTTCTCCGGTCGGGTCAGGGGCGTTGCGGAACTGGGTACCTACGGAGCGAGTGATACGGCTTTGCGCACAGGAGATGATACAGCGGACCAACAAGGTTGTGATGTTTTGGAGGACGGGGCATTATCATGCCGGAACTACTCCGGTGGCCCATGTGGGCCATCACTATTACAGTGGGAGGTAGGCATGTATATCAAGACGCATTTGTGCATAGACAAGGATGACCTGATAGGGTTTCTTGAGGGCACGGTCGAGGTCGTTTCCGTTAAGCAGATCGAGTATCTGGGAGCTGACGGAAGGACATATACGTATGAGGTTAGATATAAATGATCCGGGTAGGAGATGTACTGCCGGAAGGCAGCAGGCTTCCGAGAAAAGTTATGCAGCCGGGAACGGGAAAACAATTCCCGCTGATACTGGATCGAAAGATGAGAAAACAGGGAGGAAAGGGGCTGTATGGAATCGATAAAAGTAAGATTCAACGACCTATACCCCTATAGCAGCGGATGCCAGATTGTGTTCGATCTGATGAGGGATCTGTCCAGAGAGGAACTGCAGGCACTATATGATAATAAGGATAATGAGCTTGAGCTTAAATGGGATAGACACCGCGAACCAAGAAGCAGCCAGGCGAATAAGTATTTTCATAAGCTTGTAACGCTGATCGCGGACAAGACGGATGGATCTACAAATACGTCGATTAAGAACCGGCTGATCCGGGAGTATGGACAGTACCAGTATATCAACGATAAGATCCCGCTTTATTGTGTGAACCCTGAGTTTCTTGATTATTTTCTGAATGAATCTCCGGTGCACTATAAGCCGGAGGGGATGGAAGGCGATCGGGTATGCCTGGCCATCATGAGAGGGTCGCATACATATAACACAAAAGAAATGTCGAGGCTTATTGAGGGGGCTGTGGAGCATGCGAAGGCTTTGGATATTGAGACATTGCCTCCGGATGATCTGAAGCGGATGCTGGAAGCATGGAAACCGAGAAAGGCAGCAGGCCTATGAGATCGAAGAGGACGAAGGCGTGCGATATATCGGCGAAGACCAGAAGAGAAGTGCTTCTCCGGGATGAGATGGGATGTGTGCTCTGCAATATGGGATACACGCCCACCGGAGACTTCAGATATGAGATCGCACATTTTATTGCGAGATCGCAGGGCGGACTTGGGGTGCCGGAGAATCTGGTACTGCTTTGTAAGACACATCACGAGAAGATGGACAACGGCCCCTGCAGGGATATATCGGAGGCGCTTGTGGAAAAATACCTGAAAAGCTTGTATCCGGAATGGGAATACAAAGATCTTAGGTATGAGAAGGGATATAGGGAGCTTAATAATGGACGGATGGATAAAGATATACCGCCAGATAACGGAGTGCGCCATATGGGACACGGATGAACCTTTTAGTCAGAGGGACGCGTGGATAGATCTTTTGCTCATGGCCAATCACAGAGACAAAGAGATCCTCATAGGAAGGCGCCCATGTATTGTAAAAGCGGGACAGAGATATACATCGATAAGAAAATTATCGAGCCGGTGGAGATGGGGAATAAAAAAAACAGAAAGTTATCTGAAACTGTTAAAAAAACTCAAGATGATAACGATAAAAGGCGACACCCGTGGAACGCTTATAAGCATAGTAAACTACAGCGATTTTCAGTTTACGGATAGTGGCAAAGGCGACACGGATGACTACACCAAGGAACACACCGAGGAGACACAAGGGAGACACGAGGGGCGTACAAACAAGAATGAAAAGAATGAGAAGAATAATATATTCAGTTCTGACGAACTGAATTGTCGGTCTCCCGGCCGACAAGGCGATGTTGTATCCGTTGTTAATGCATGGAATGAGATCCCGTGGGTTCCGGACGTACAGCGTATATCTGCAGAAAGCAAGCGCGGCAAGATGCTGGGCGCAAGAATCAAAGAGTACGGAACGGACAAAGTCCTCGAAGCTGTATCGCAGGTCTCAAGATCTGAGTTTCTGAAGGACAAGTCGTGGTTCAACTTTGACTGGTTTGTTAAACCCAACAACTTCCCGAAAATCCTGGAAGGCAACTTTACCGGAAGGGCGCCCAACGAAGCAAAAGCTTCGCGATTTGATGAGCTGCAGGATCGGTGGAAGGCTATCAAGGATCTGTGGGGCGGTGACCCGCCAGCGGCGAAGGACGGAAGGATATTCTGGGATATCTGCACGGACGGAGCTGTTATGGATGCCGGCGCGGATGTTGATTACGATACCGCGATGCTCCGGGCTGATTATTTTCTCGGGGCGGTAAGTGAAAACGAAGGAGGCGATCTGGGGACATGGCTGATACAAGAGAGTCAGAGATCCGGGCTGAAAAGGCCGTCATAGGATGCCTTCTCGAAGATCCGAATTGTCTGGATGGGATCAACCTGGTTCCGGAAATGTTTGCGGGACAGTATAGCAGGAGGATCTTTGAAGAATTTGCAAAGGCAAGGGGGGAAAGGCTTGACCCGGTTATCCTGAGAGGGCGGATATCTGACGCGGACATCCCGGATGAGTTTTTATACGGCGTGCTGAACGAGTGCGCGGGAATCCCGACGACCTCGATCGAGGTCGATAAGTACGCAGCGCTTGTGTTTGAGGCATACCGAACGCGGAAGCTCAAGAGGGTAGCGGACCCCGATAAGACAAACAACGAGATCATACAGGATATCGAGGCGCTGACATTTACAAGGCCGGCGGTGAGTATTGCAAAGATCACGAGAGAGTGCAGCGCAAAATGTTTCTCGCCAAAACAAGACCCGGGATTCAAGACGGGGTTTCCCGTATACGACGGACTGATGGGAGGACTTAAGCGGGGAAACCTCAGCGTAGTGGGCGCGAGGACGTCGGTCGGAAAGAGCGCCTTCGGGATTGAGACGGCACTTAACCTGGCAAAACAGGGCGTCAAGGTACGGTACTTTTCCACTGAGATGTCCAGAGAGGAAGTGTACGAGAGGCTCGTGGCGCATGAGTCGGGGATCTCGGCGGCAAGGATACAAAATGCGGACCATTTTATGAGCGAGCAGGAGGCGGAGTTTTTTGATGCCGGGAATGCGGCTTTGGAGAAACTTGAGAATCTGGTTATCGACGATGACATTTTTGAACTGGATGACGTGATAACGGCGCTGGTCGGATATGATGTGGTGATCATTGATTATATCCAGGAGATCCGGACGAAAGGCAGCAGGCGTGACCGGTATGAGGAAATTGCCCAGATCTGTCTGGATCTTCGGATAGCAGCGAAGCGGCACGGATGCCATGTGATACTTTTGTCGCAGCTGAACCGGTACGTTAAGGATACCGACGAGCCGGATGTGGATCATCTGTCGGAGAGCGACGCACTTGGCAAGAGCGCGGCGCAGGTTACGCTGATCTGGAACCATGATGCGTCAAGGGTACTTAAGGGCGTCAAGGTGGCGAAGAACCGGCACGGCCGTACCGGGAAGATGATGATGAAGTTTGACGGGGCGGTGTGTAGATTTACCCCTGCCGCGAACGAGTGGAAGCAGGCGAAGGAAGATGGAGAAACACCTTTTACATGATTTTGACGGGGTCAAGGATATGTTCGGAGACTGGTGGACGATGCTTAAAGGCCATCACGCCCAGCTGAAAAACGCCGGGTATACGGATGAAGCATGGAACAACGTCATTGACGATGTCGGACGATGGCATATGTCGTATGCCGTGCCATTTTCCGTAAGAATGGGCTCGATCGAGATCGAGATCCTGACGTGGCTCCGCGATAATGATGCATAATACCGCGCCAGCGGATTATGGGGTTGAGACACCCGGCTATGCCGAAAGAAACAGTCTACGAGAGGCTTTGACCATGAGAATATACCACGATATCTCGAACAAAAGCCATGATGATGTCTCCCGGCGTGTGCCGGGAGAGGGGGCGAGAAAATGAAAGACGGAGACATACTTGTATGCCCTATGTGCGGAAGCGAATTTCCTTACAGCAGGTTCCGGGCGAAGCGGAAATACTGTTCGGAGGGATGCCAGAGGGCTGCGCATCAGAGAAAGGTCGAAAGATGGCAGGCCAAGCACCGCGAAGAGATCCGGGCGTATGCGAGGGATTACCAGAGGGCATATGATAAGCGCCTCAAGGCGATGAGAAAACAGATACCGCCTCAGGAAAAGAAAAAGGCGGTTCATGGATTAAAACATGGGGCGAATATTTCGCTCTCGGAGCTGGCGAGGCTTGCCAGAGAAGAGGGCATGAGTTATGGGTACTATGTGGCAAAGCATGGATATTAAGGAGGATGGATATGAGGGTTGAACTTGCAAGGACGATCATCCGGGCGCTGTGGAATAGCAATGATGATGGCGCTGAAAAGGTCGTGGAAGAGATCATGGATGATGTGACCAGGGACGCGGCTTCGAAGGTCGATAATGTGGAGCTTCTGGAGCTGCGGAAGAGGATCGCGGAGCTGGAGGACAGGCTGAGCGTGTTAGAAGAGGCCGAGACGCATTCCGAACCGGATGAGCTGCCTTTTCCCGAATGTGATAACGCCCATGACGGCGGGATCATAAAGATGTGCAAAAAGTGCGGACATACTTTTATTGCGAAGAATGACAGATGCTCTATTTGCCCTGACTGCAAGAAGATGCGACAGAAACAAAACTATCGGAGATGGGCCGAGAAGCACGGCGCTGTCCAGAAGGCGGTTGCAGACGATGTGAAGCAGGCTGAGGATAAGCTTGAGAAGATCCAGAAGAAGGCGGCTGCGGTTAAGAAGAAAAGCGGAAAAGCGGCGACAATTAACAAGGATCTTGATGATGCCGTGAATGATTTGATTAAGCAGACAGCTAAGGAACTGGCGGAGGAAAGCTGATGGCTGAACATTTTGACAGTATCGAAGAATACAAGGAGCATAAACGCCAAAAGCACGCAGAAATGCTTTCAAAACAAAATGTTCCGTATTCCATCAAAATCAGAATGGCGGAGACGCGGGTAAGGGATTTTATTAAGGAATGCGGCAGACGCGGCCTTAATTACCACGTATCCGTCGGCGGATTAGATTCGATCGTGCTTGCAAAATTTATAGAACATCTTGGCTATGATGTCCCCAGGGTGTCAGCCTCAACCTTGGAAGATAAGTCCATACAGGAAGTTCACGCAGAAATGGGTTGTATTGTGGTGAAGCCGCTTAAGAGCAAGGTTGACATATTGCAAGAAGAAGGTTTTCCGGTTCTTTCAAAAAGAATCGCGAACAAAATTGATACTCTTGCAAATCCAAGTGAAAAGAATAAGACGGTGCGTCATGCCATCATAACGGGTGAGTGCGGAGAGCAAGGGCATTTTGCAACAGACTCAAAAATGAGGTTGCCAATGAGATACTTGAAACTCTTTGGAGGCTTGGATGAGGAGGGCACATCGCTCGGATATCAAAAACCCGATTTTAAGGTATCGCATAGATGCTGCCATTATCTTAAAGAAGCACCATGCGATATTTGGGCTAAAGAACATAATTCAGTGCCATTTCTTGGGCTAATGGCTTCAGAGGGCGGGCAAAGGGCAGATGCTCTGGAAGAACATGGATGTAATTATTTTGGCGCAACAGTGATAAGAAGTTGCCCGTTTGCATTTTTCTTCCATTCGGATGTCGTTCACTTAGCAGCGGATCTGAATGTGCATATTCCAGAAATATATGGCGAAATAACAATCAGCAAACAGAAGAATTTATTTGGTGATTATGAGTATTCTACTACTGGAGAACAGAGAACGGGCTGCTCAATGTGTGGCTTTGGAATACAGCTCGAAAAGAGGCCGCATCGTTTTGACAGGCTTTATGAACGGAGCCCCGAAGAATGGGATTTTTGGATGAATAAATGCTGTAAGCATGAGGACGGTAGAAAGTATGGCTGGGGAGAAGTGCTTGATTACTTGGGGATCCGGTGGCGCGACCCCGAACATTGGTATCTTGACAGTGAGTTGCCCGGACAGATGAGTATTTTTGATATGAGCCTGTAACAGGCAGCAGGCCAGCCTAACGAATAAAGACAGGAGGGCATATGACAAACGGAGAAATGCTAATCATGGCGCTCCGTGACGAGCTTGACGATCCGGAGACCAGAAGGGCGGAGATATATTACCGCATCGAGTGTCCGTACAAGTATTACAATATGGAGAACCGGTGCAGGGATTATAGTGACCGCGAAAAGTGCACGGAGTGCAAGATTGATTTTTTGAATCAGGATGTAGAGGATTAAAAAAATGGCGAACGTAAGATATCCAAACATGAAGAAGAGGATTATTCCTCAGGTAAGCGATTCTGTCAGTCGGAAGATGGCGGCGTCTGCTCAGAATATTCTCCTGGCATTGGCGATCGCGATCCTGGCGGACGTGTTTGATTTTGACGATGAGCAGATAGAGCTGTTCAAAACATCGTATCTGCAGCTGTCAGAGTCGCTCGGAGTCGGGACGGACACTATCGAGAAGATCAAAGCGAACATCAAAGAAATATACGGGGTGAGCGTATGAGAAAGTGTAAAAAATGCAAATACTTCCGCATCGTTTACGAACCGATATGGGACAGCGACGATATCAAGGAATGGGGAAAAGCCCGGTGCAAGAAGTATAACCTGAAGACCCATTACAGGAACGGCGCGAAGATCGAGAGACTTTCGTGTGTGGAAGGGGTGAACGAATGACAAACATTGATAAATTCAAAGAGGTATTTGGCTTTACTCCGACAGATCAGATATGCGTTATGCCAAAAGATGTCGAGTGTCCGGTAGAGGATTGTGGCCAGTGTGAGTATGGTGACTTCTGGTATGACGAATATAAGGACAATACACCACGTTCAAAGGCACACGGCAGGCTCATAGATGCTGATGCATTATTGGCTGAGATCGAATGTCTGAAACGTAGTCCATGGTACGAGTCGGATATCATGGGGAGTTATGTTGTAAGGAAAGATGCCGTAGGAATGGTTGAGGATTTGTGCATTAAAAAAGCTCCTACGGTCATAGAAGCAGAAAACTGGGAAAAGAAATGACAGGAGAAGAAGCAATCTCTGTATTAAAACTAATTCATACAGAGGAAAATGGAATAGTAAGAGAACCTCTAAAGAAGTGATTGCTTCGGAAAACCCGAAGTAATACGGAGATAGAAACATGAGCGACCTAAAATGCAATATGAAATGCTTTGAGTGCATCTTCCGTGATTGCACCCAAAATACAGGACTAACGCCAGATGAAAGTAAGGCGATATTTACATGGTTGCCCGACGAGGCAAAGTCGAAGAAAAGGAAAGAGAAAGATGAAGATCACGATACGCACAAAGGGAGAAGCGGTTGAGAGGGTAACAGCTGAATACACCCCGGTAGAATGGCTCGTAGCGTCTGCAGCATTGAAAAACTACGCAGGAGAAGACGGGACAAAAGTGGCACTTGAAATGCTCGCGACTGTTCCTGAGCTAGATCAGAGAGAAGACCGCTGCATAAAGTGTGCATATGAGCATTCGGGGTGGTGCGGTGACTGCACGGAGGCAGGTGGGCGCTACAACTATTTCAAAGTGAGGTAGGAAATGAACGTAGGAGATATGATCAGGTGCCATGATGAGAAGGAGATGATATCCATCATTGTGAATGCGGACAGAGATTAGATTTGGGGAAAGTATGACAAGAGAAGAAGCTAAAGTGAAAAACTTTGATGTATTACATTTTGTTGCTGATAATGCAGGGTTATCAACTTTTGAAGCAATAGAAAAAGCGTACAATACGGGAGTGTCCGAGCAAAAGGCGGTTCTTGGCAAGATAAGAGCCGAGATAGAACAGTCTTATTGCAAAGTTGAAAATGATTATGACCGAGGAAGAAATTATGGATTATATATGTCCATGCAGATTCTTGACAAATACAAGACAGAAAGTGAGTAAGGTATGAATTGTGAAGACTGCGTATATTCCGATATAGCAGATTGGGAGCAGAACGAAAAAACAGGAAAAGCAAAGGCGGTGTATTGGTGCGATAGACATAAAAAGCTGTGCAATGATATACAGAAATGTCAATTTGAAGATGATGAAGAAAGCGAGGGATAAGGAATGAGTGATAGCTTTGAATTAACTTTGCATAGTCATTTGGCCAAAGAGGACTGGGACAAAATAGCAGATGTCGGATTCAGATTAGTATGCGCTCGTATTCCCGGATGTATCACAGATGGCGAGTATAACAAGATTCTGCTGAAGCGTTTGCCGGAAAATGAGCCGTTAGAGATTGAATTGTCGATAGAAGATGAGCCACAGGAAAGTGAGAAATAGATGACAGAATATAAGCCGTTAACACCTGGTTTTAGACAGGATATTAACAACGGATTCGACAAACAAATAGCGGAATTAAAAACTTGTAAACCGAATGCGTTGGTGAGTGTGCAGATAGAAACTTTAAGTGTGTATAAAAGACTTATAAACGGATTACCAGACGGTTATCCCATTCCGTTAGCGGACAGAACTTGTCCCTATACTGATAAATGGTATGCGTGTCCGATTGAAGATGCAAAGCCTGAAAGCATACAGGCATTGAAAGAATATGCAAAATGGATGGTGGGAGGCGAGAAGACATGACAATTACTGTTGTTGAGTACGGAGGCGCGCCCCGAAAAATAGAGTGCGGATCCTTTGAGTTTCGTACCAACCAAGTTGAGAACTGGATAAGGATAAAATATAAAGATGGTAGCAAAGAGATAATACGCGGGGTTGCAACCATAAAGGCAGAAAGTGAGGAAGTATGAGCAAAATAATATGTCCTTGTGTTGAATGTATGCATAATGGTAAACGCTTTGTTTGTAATGCTGATAAGGTTGAACTTAAATGGCGAAATATGACAACCGCAAACGAGGGCAGAGTTGATATGTGGGTATGTAAGCAGTATGAATTATCAGAACATACCAAAAAGATTGAGAAAGAAATTGCGGATATGTTTAGACCAAAGGCAGAAAGCGAGGGAGTATGACAAGAGAAGACGCTAAGGTGAAAACCTTTGATGTATTACATTTTGTTGCTGATAATGCCGGGTTATCAACTTTTGAAGCAATAGAAAAACTAACAAAAGTGATAGATGATAAGCACATAAACGGAAAGGACGGTCATCACATATGAAGTATTGTATAATGTGCGGCGGAGTGTATGGGTGGAGCCGGCCGCGTCAGCTGGCAGAAATCAATGGGGAGAGGATCGTCGACAGGACGATGAGGCTGCTCATGGAAGAAGGAATACTCAATAAAGATATAATGATATGTGTCAGTCCTGGAACGCAGGAATGGTTTAAGGATTATTATGCCACTGTTCTTAATGTGGATAATGATTATAATCCGGCAGCAGGCCATATGGACTGGGTGAACGGATTTATGAAGACGGATCATCATGTATGTTATCTTTTTGGGGACGTTTATTATAGCCCGGATGCAATTCACAAGATTATCGAGACTGAAACTTCGGATATCGCTTTTTTTGCATCAGCTCCGCCATTTTCCGAGAATTATATCAAACCATACGCGGAACCTTTTGCATTTAAGGTTGTTGATACAAGTCATTTCTTCGCCAGCGTCGAGATGGTTAAGGATCTTGACCGAAAAGGACAGTTCGCGAGAATCCCGATCGCGTGGGAGCTGTGGCAGGTTATTAAAGGAACTGAATTGAACCGGATTATAACAAATTATGAAGTCATAAATGATTATACATGCGATGTGGATTATGAGGGAGACATAGAGAAACTGGAGAAGATTGTGAAGTCGCTGCAGGAAGGCAGCAGGCGCTGAAAGGGGGACGTCATGCAACAGAAATCAGCGCGTGAGATCCTGGGAGAGATCAAGCGCGAGAGCCGGAGCATTGAACAGAAAAAAGAGCAGATCCAGAGCCTGCATGATAAGATGACATCCATATCGTCGCAGCCGGATAAGGTATCTGTCAGAGGCGGAGGCGTTTCGGATAAGATCGGACAGCTTTCAGTTGAGTGCGTAGCTCTTGAGGAAGAACTTCGATGCCAGATACTTAAAATGGAGCTGAAGAAGAACCGGATCATCAAACTAATCAATGGCCTTGAAAAAGAAGAGTATGCGGAGCTTCTGTATCGGGTATATGTCAAACAGGAAAAGGTCTTTTTAGCTGCGGATGCAATGGGTTACAGCGAGGACTGGGGCAAGCACGCACACCGAAAGGCGATAGAAGCTTTTGAAAAAAAATATTGCGAAAAGTAAAGTGTACACCCAAATACACTTTTATCTGTGATATTATGTAGCATAGAAAAGTTGCAAGAAACTTTTCCCCTTATATCCTACAAGACCTTGGAACACGGAAGGGCGCGGAGAGAATACCGCGTCCTTTTGTGTATCCCGGAGGAGACTATGCAAAGATCGTGCCCGTACTGTGGCAGAGTTGTCCCGTATGATCATAAATGCGATATGGCACCTGCTCGAAAATGGAAACAGAAGGATAATAAAATCACAAGGTTTCATCATAGCAGAGCGTGGACAGACAAGAGCAGAGATATAAGAGCAAGAGATAATGGAATTGATCAAGCTGCAATTCATGGATTAGATGGTGAACCATATATCTATACTCATGAGCTGAGTGTTCATCACATAATTCCATTGAGCGAAGACTTTGACAGAAGACTTGATGATTATAATCTCATAACACTTAGCAAGAAGACACATGAACTTGCTGAAAAAGGATTGATAAGAAGAGAGGATCTGTTGGCAATAGCCAAGCGGAATACCGATGCCATGAGGCATTGAAACCGGAGAGGCATGACCGGCTTGTGGCAGATAATCCCCCCGTACCCGGAGGCCGCGATTTTATTGACCCGCCGAAGAC
>Ga0326511_10000414_pt1 | contig 37109 bp, 51 predicted proteins | sample 0_2496_0518_D_FD_203701 | JGI IMG/M metagenome (GOLD analysis project Ga0326511, IMG submission 203701) | Bovine rumen microbial communities from UC Davis, California, United States - 0_2496_0518 | ecosystem: Host-associated > Mammals > Digestive system > Stomach > Rumen | place: USA...
GGGGCACATTGTACCACAGCCGGAAAGCGAAAGCAGCACAGACGAGTGCGCGCTTTTAATCGAGGCGGCGCACATATTGGCGGCGCAGCTTTCAATAATTTTACAAGAATAGGCAGAAGCCGCCCCGTTCTGCAATTAGGATAAATCGGCGGGCGCGGCGGAAAGCCTTTAAGGGAGATACAACACTATGAAATATAACTTTAAAAATTGCCGCGTAGTAATCAACGCAGGAACAGAGGTTTTAAAAATCGACGGTATGGGAGAACCTGCACGCGAAACACCAGCGCAGGAAATGGCAGGCGTAAACATTCAGCGCACATACGAGGACTACAGCGTTTTTATGGCGAACTTGGACGGCGTAAAGGTTGGCGACCGCGTAAGAGTTCCGGGCTTTAAAGTTCCAGCTACAGAAATCGACGGCGAGGAAAAATTAAACTTTGACGAAATCGAAGTGGCGGGCGAATATGCGACAGTTTACAAAATCGAGGGCGAGCAGATAAGCCTTGTATTTGACCGGGCTTTATTTCAAAGCGCAATTGATAGAAACGACACAGGCGTGTGGGAAGACACACAGCTGGCGGCATATTTGCGGGGCGCATTTTTGGACGCATTGAGAAAAGAAACATCGGCGGCCGACTGCGGTCTTTTACGCAAAGAAGAATTGTGGGGAGACAATGCGCTGCCATTTTTCAGAAACGGCAGAAACCGCGTTTGTTTCGATAAGGACGAAGACTGCAGTATATGGTATTGGACGGAGACCGTAGAAGACGCGAGTGCGGCTTTTTTCTGCCGTGCGCACAACGGCGGCTTTAGCGGCTACTACGGCGCCAGCTATGCCAACTGTTATGTTCGTCCCCGCTTCATAATCCTTAAATCCTAATCACGGGGCTGTATGCCCCGGGGCTTGATAATGACAGAGACAGAAAAAGAACAACGCCGTTACGCGCTGGCGATAAGCGGCGGAGTTTGCGAGGTTTGCGGGCGGCCTTTGAGGGACGGACAACCACAAGGGGCGCACCGCATAGGAAACACAAAGGCGAACCGGCAGAAATACGGCGACTTTGTAATAGACCACCCGTTTAATATCGGTATGACATGCTGCTTGAAATGTAACGGGGCGCTGGATATAAGCGGAAACCCCGCGGAGTGTATAAAGCTATGTAAAAAAATATACACCCGCGAGGGTTTGAAATACGAGGGGACGAAATGAGAGAAAGTTTTGTTTTTCACGCCGAATACATCGAGGACTTACCCGACGAATACAAGGCGCGATTTATTGAGTATACGGTCAACTACGGACTTACAGGCAAAAGCCCCGAAATTGAGGACGGCACGCTTGAAAGTACCGTGTGGAAAAAGATAGCGCGCAGGATTGACGCCGAGGCCGAGAAATACCGCATTACAAGCGAGCGCAGAAAAGAGGCGGCGCTTAAGAGATACGGCAAGGTTTACGGCGAGCAGAAAAACGAAAAGTCTGCAGAAGCAAAGAGCGACGAGCCGCCGAAAGAGCCAAAGAAAAACTTTGAGAAACCGACGGTGGAAGAAATCGCGGCATATTGCGCGGAGCGTAAAAACGAAGTGGACGCGCAGGCGTTCTTTGATTTTTACGAGAGCAAAGGCTGGAAAGTTGGAGCGGTAAAAATGCGCGATTGGCGCGCCAGCGTGCGCACATGGGAAAAGCGCGACGCGGAGGAAAAGAAAGCGCGCAGCCGTTCAAAAACGATATGGAACGACGGCACGACCGACGCGGACACAGAAGCATACGAAAACATGTTTTAAAAAATTGAGGGGTGCGAAATTATGGGGGAATTAGATTTTATAAAAAAACTGATAACGAATCCGTTTGACAATATGACGCCCGAGGAAATCGCGGCGCATGACGCAGAAATAAAACGGCAGGAAGCGGAGCAGGAAAAACGCGAGCGCATAGAACGCTATAAAAAAAGCGGTGTGCCGGAGCGCTATTTTTTAGAGAGCTTAGACACATACCAAGTTACAAACGAAATGCAGAAAACAGCGGCGCAGGCAATCGGCGAGTTTTTGCGCGAGATCAAGTGCGGGGCATTTAGAACGCTGGTTTTAATCGGCACGGCGGGCACAGGTAAAACACACCTAGCCTGCGGCACGGTTCGGGAATACGGCGGAAAATACGCGACAGCCCCGGACATTGTAGAGGAAATCCGACGCGCTAAGAGTTTCAGCGCAGACCAAACCGAAAAGCAGATTATAGACCACTACAGCCACGTGAAACTTTTAGTGGTTGATGAAATCGGGCGCGGAATTGCAGCCACAGACGAAAAATACATGCTGTATCAGATTATAAACGCGCGATACAACACGCGAAAGCCTACGGTTTTAATCAGCAATTTTACAAAAGCAGATTTTTTAAAGTACATCGGAGTGGCCGCTGCAGACAGGCTGGTCGAGAGCGGCGACATTGTAGAAATGAACGGCGAGAGTTTTAGAAAACTAAGGCGGCAGAATGAAGCAGGCGGAACTGCCGTTTGACTTGCCGTATTATGATACGCCGACGAATGACAACCAGCGGTTATTAAATCTGCAATTGAAGTACAAGGTGAACGGGGGCAAGTATTTAGGTGAAATGTACAAGCTCCTGTATGAAATCGCGTACAAGAATATAAACAAACTAAGCGAGCAATCGCAGAAAATAAAAAACATGGACGCGGCGGAGCGCATGGAAAAGGCGCACAACGCGGCGACCTACATAGTGGAGCAATACCTTAAGCGCCCGGGCTTTGCGATTAAAAACAGCATGACGGGTTATTTATTCAAGCGCGTACAATTTGAGCTGTACGGCAAGAATACGAGGCACTGCGACAAAATGCTTATATTTTACGGGGACGTTCCAGCGAGTAAGGAAGCGAAGAAAAAGTTTTATTACATCGTAAAGGACAACGACACGGGCAAAAGCGAAACCTTTGAGAGTTTCGAGGAAATGCACCTAGACCCGCGATATAAGACATTACGAAAAAAACGGTTTGTCGAGGGCATACGCTACGGCAAGACGTGGAAAAATTATAGTTTTGATATTTTGGAGGTGAACGAATGAACTTAAACGAAGCGGCAGAAAACGCTTATAAATCAGCATTACAGAGACAGCACAACGGCGCGGACGTTAAGATTGCGGAAATCTTGAAGCATTGCGCCGGGGAAGTAATCGAAGCGCAAGAGGCTTTTATCATGTGGAAGTATGAGGCACACGAGGAAAGCAAATACGCCGAGGAGCTAGCCGACGTGATTATATGCGCGCTTATTGCAGCCAAGCGCGACGGAATCGACATAGAACGGGCGGTCAGCTTAAAAATGCAGATAAACGCCCAGCGCGCGGCCATGCAGGGCGACAAGTTGTAAATAAAATATCACGAAAACGTGAGGTGCGAAAATGGGGAAAAAAGAGGCGGGAATAATTCTGATAATCAGCATTTTAATATTTTCGTTTGCCGTTCTTAATTGGGTGGCGTGCTATCACGATAACAGGATAACACGCGAACGCTGCGACAGAATGAGCGCGAGCATATTAGAAATGAAGCAGGAGCTGGAAGCGCAAAACGCGCAGGTTCGACAGGTAAAGACCGACGGCGAAATTATCCTGCGCCTTGTAGCGGGCGGGGATTTTAGCGAGGTTGAACAATGAACGGCGGGCGAAGCATGAACCAGCGAAACGAGGCAATAATTGACGGGTGGGTTCGTTTATATATTTGCATTACGACAAACGACATAAACGAGTTTTACAAGGCGCTGGGCGGCAATACACCAAGAGAGGGAACGGCGCACCACTACACGTGGGATACTGTAAACAACCCGAAGCGACCGAACAAGACAAGGCGGAGGTGAAACAAAATGAAGTTTTATTTTATGCAGGACGGAAAGCCCGTGGAAATAAAAAGAAGTACGGAATTAAAAATAAAACTTTCCAAAGAGCAAAGAGAGGAACTGCGACAGATAAACAAACATAAAAGCGGAAGTCTTACGTTAGAAGTAGTAGACCCATACAAAGATTTTAAGGACAAAATCAAAGCCCAAATAAAAGGAGAATCGAGAAAATGCAGATAACAGGAAAAGCCCATTGTTTATTTGAGCAATCGGGAACATTTAAAAAAGAGTTTATAAAGCTGGGTATTCCAGCCGAAGACTACGACATACAAAATAATTTTGGAGAAACAGACCACGTCGTGGATATTTTCGCAGACATCGAAAAGGCATACGGCACCTTAACAAGACAAGACAAGACAAGACAAGACAAGACAAGACAAGACAAGACATTATTTGACGAAATCGACCCGTGTCAAGACCTTGTACTCGCCTTTTTTCCATGTATTTATTTTGAAACAATGTCATGTATGTGTTTTTCATGCGATACGTTGAACAATCGACACAAGCCGACGTATGAAAGAATAGCTGACGCAATCGACAGGTTGCAGAAGCGTACATATTTTCACGAATTACTTTATAAACTTTGCTATATTGCAACATATAAAAAAATACGTTTGATTATTGAGAATCCAGCGACAGAGCCGAACTATTTGTTATATACGCAAAACTTTTTTAAACCGACAATCATAGACAAAAACCGCATGGAGCGCGGCGACTATTTTAAGAAACCAACGGCTTATTGGTGTTTTAATTTTAAGCCGACTCAAGGTTTTACACACCAAAACGACAAGGTGCAAAAAATCATAAACGATTGTAAAAGCGCCCCAAAAGCCGGACTGTGTAGCGAGGAGCGGTCACTTATAAGTTCAGACTATGCGCGTAATTTTATCTGCGATTTTATCATAGGAAAATATCAACCCGAAATAAGCGGACAAAGTTTATTTGATAGCGATTATATGAGTTATTTAATTTCATGTAATGGAGCATAAAAACATAAAAAAAAGCGTATTAAATGACAAAAAATACATAAAAAAATGACTATAAGGGCGTAGAAATTGTATTATTTACGCCCTTTTTTATGAGGATAAAAAAACATGATTGTAATAAATTGCACAGGAAGCGACACGATAGAACTGCACCAGCTTACAGAGTTTCAAGGCGAACTGAAAGAACGGAGCGCGGGGGACATCGAGAAAATAATTAAGAGCATACGAAAGCACGGCTTTTCATTTCCCTTTTTTGTATGGGCGCACGCGGGCGAAAACGGCAATTATATAAATCACGTATTGGACGGACACGGACGGCTTGAAGCATTGAAGAAACTGCAGAGCGAGGGCGAGGAAATCCCGCCCCTGCCCTGCGTTTACGTATCGGTAGAAAATGAGGCAGAAGCCAAAGAGAAATTATTAAAACTTAATTCACAATACGGACACATGACAGCCGAAAGCGTGGCGCAGTTTTTGGACGGGCTACAGATTGACTTTGACGAATTGCAGCTGCCCGACGGCGTACTCGATTTAACCAAGTTAGAACCCGAGGAAACAAAGGACGACGACAACGCGCCCGACGTAAGACCCGACGAGGTGGCAGACAGCGAGCGCGGCCAGCTTTACCGATTGGGGCGTCATTACCTATTTTGTGGAGACAGCACCAACGCCGACGACATGCGCGCACTTATGGGCGACGTAAAGGCCGACCTTATCGTTACCGACCCGCCATATAACGTGGACTACGAGGGCAAGACCGCCGAGGCTTTGAAAATCGAAAAAGACAATATGAACGACGCAGAGTTTAAGGAGTTCCTTAAAAACGCATTTACCACCATGCTCGACCAGCTTAAGCGGGGGGGGGCGTTTTATATATGGCACGCAGACTTAAAGGGCGCTATTTTCAGAGAGGCGCTACAGGAAGCGGGCGGACAATTGCGTCAATGTTTGATATGGGTAAAAAACGTAATGACGCTCGGCCGGCAGGATTGGCAGTGGAGACACGAGCCTTGTTTATACGGCTGGAAAAATGGCGCAAATCATTATTGGGACGGACGGCGAGACCTTACGACCGTTTACGACGAAAAGCCGAATTACAAGAAAATGAGCAAAGAGGAACTGCTGCAGGAAATCACAAAGCTGCGCGGGGACAATCTGCCGAATACGATTATTTACGAAGACAAACCGGCACGCAACGAGGAACACCCGACAATGAAGCCGGTCAAACTATTTCAGCGACTTATCAAAAACAGCAGCAAGGAAGACGACGCGGTTTTAGACCCGTTCGGCGGTTCGGGCACTACGATAATAGCGTGCGAGAAATTGGGGCGCACGGCCTACGTTATGGAACTAGACCCGCACTATTGCGACGTAATCAGACGACGCTGGACGCAATGGGCGGCGGAAAATGACGTGGACGCAGGAAGCGGCGCGCTTGAATAAATCCATAACTCCGATAAAAACAAGGGGCGAGCAATGGGACGAAAACACAAACTTAAAGAAAAGGAACTACTCGAAAATATAAAAGGTTCATACGGCATTATTAGCACGATTGCGGCGCGGCTACATGTAGATTGGCACACAGTAGACGACACAATAAAAATGTATCCGTCCTGTATGCAGGCACTAGCAGACGAAAACGAGAGCGTACTAGACTTCACAGAGGGAAAAGCAATAGAGCGCATTAAAGACGGTGATAGCGTAATGATACGCTTTATGTTAGCAACCAAAGGCAAGAAACGCGGCTACACCTACGAGGACAAGCTGGAAGACGACGACACAACCGAGGACAACACACTTAACGTTATCTGCGACGGGGAAGAAGTAGACCCGATAGACCCAAAGACGGCGGACGGTGACGAATGAAAAAAATAGTGTACGCGTATTGGGTAATTTACGAATATATAAAATACCATAAGCGTTTTAAATACGGATTTTTCAAACATTGGCGCAACGCGTGGAACGCTTACCACAAGCGGCCGTATTGGTACGAAGAAGCGCGAAAAATACACGAACGACAGAAGCGCGAGGGGTGGCAATGAATATAAACACCGCCGAGCTTTTCGCGCCGGTATATAATCGGGCGTTCAAATCTATAATGAATCACACAAAAGAGCGCTGGACTTTCCCGGGCGGACGCGCGAGCTGTAAGAGTTCATTTATCAGTATTTGCGTAGTTATTTTAATCGTATTGTTTCCCAGCTATAACGCCGTAATCGTACGCAAGCATAAAAACACATTGCGTTATTCAGTATTTGAGCAGATTGTGTGGGCAATAGATAAACTACACCTGCGCAGGAGCAACGGCAAGAAAGCGGGCTTTAAAATCCCGAAAAGCAAGACAGCGGCGCTGCCTATTGTATACATACGCAAAAACGGCAAAGAGCAAAATATTTTGTTTGTAGGATTGGACGACGCGGAAAAAAGCAAGTCTATGAAAATATCAAACGGCTATATTGCTATTTTGTGGATTGAGGAAAAAACCGAGGTTGAACCGGCAGACCTGCAAAACCTTAAAATATCAGCATTGCGCGGCGGCGATACGTTCTACATGTTCGAGAGCTACAACCCGCCGAGCGCTACCCGCCATTGGTGCAACACAGAGGCGCGGCAGGAAGACCCGCACCGCATGGTGGTACATACGACATATTTAGACATACCGCGGGAATGGCTGGGCGAATCTATCCTGCACGACATCGAGCAGACAAAGAAAACGAACAAGCGCGCATACGAAAATATTTACTTAGGCATTGCAACGGGAACAGGCAAAAACGTCTTTGAAAACGTACGGCTTGAAGAAATCACCGACGAGACAATAGACACATGGGACACAACGCTGCAGGGCATAGATTGGGGCTATTTTCCCGATCCGTACGCATACGGGTCAATGCACTACGACGCGCGCACAAATACGCTTTATGTATGGGACGAGCTTTACCTTTGGAAACATGGCAATTATGAGGCGTTCGAGGCTACACGTGAGCACATGGAAGCGCACAATATGAGCATATTTGAAGACAGGCAGACGGCCGACAGCGCAGAGCCAAAGAGCGTGGCGGACTATCGAAAATGGGGCGGAGACACACGCGGGGCGATTAAAGGCAAAGGCAGCCGCGACGCGGGCTTTAAGTGGTTGCAGGGATTGGCGGCTATTATTGTCGACCCTGTACGAGCACCACACGCGGCGGACGAGTTCACGCTGTACGAGTACGACATAGACAAGCGCACGGGCGAAATATTGAGCGGCTACCCCGAGGGGCAACCCGACCACTATTTAGCGCTTACACGATACGCGACTGAAAAAGAATGGAGACGTGCGGGCGCATAAAAGTGCTAAAAAAATGACTATAAAGGCAGAGGACAAAAAACAATGTTTGAAAAGATAAGGGGCTTTTTTATGAACATCTTAAACTATTTCCATACGTACAAGATTGAGGACTTAACCGGCGTAGAGACAAACATAACGGCGGAAATGTACCGAAAAATTACACTATGGGCGGACATGATGAGCGGACACGCGCCGTGGAACGCAGAGGCGAAACCATGCGGACTATTGCCACAGATTGCGGGGCGATTGAATTATTTTGTTACGCGCGAAATCGGGCTGGACGTAGAAAACGAGGCAATTAAAAAGCCTATGGAACACCTTAACAAAAACATTGACAAGGTGGTCGAGTTTATCACGCTTTTAGGCGGCGGACTGCTCCGCCCTATTTATGCACAGAATAAGCTGCAATATGAAATCATACCGTTAGGAAACTACCTGCCGACACAGTACGACTTTGACGGCACATTGACGGGCGCAATTATTCTTAAACAGATTGTGACAGCAAAAAAGAATTATTTATTATGCGAAATCCACAACTACGACGGCGAAAACCATAACGTCAAAATGAGATTGTACGAAAACGAGAGCGGCACGTTCCGGGGCGTACCATTGACCGCGTGCGAACAGACCGCCGAGCTTACGCCGGAATATAGCTGGAATAAATGCGGCAAGCCTATGATTATAGAGTTTAGAAGCCACGCCACAAATAAAATAGACGGTTCAAACGTGCCGGTCGCATTGATTGACGACGCTATAGACTTAATCGAAAAAGCCGACAAACAGTTTAGCCGCATGGATTGGGAACAGGAAGCGGGCGAAAAGCGAATCTTTGCAGATCGCGACATGTTCACAAAGCACACCAGCAGAAACGGCGACACAGACACCGTGGTGCTGGATAAATCATTAAATAAACTTATTCAGAAAATCGACGGGGACGGCAGCGCCAACGGCGAGAAAATACACGAGTACAGCCCGGAACTGCGCACAGAGGCACAAAACGCATATTTGCAGCAGGTTTTCAGACGTATTGAATTGACGCTTAACATCGGCAAGGGAACGGTGAGCGACGCCGAGGCCGTACAGCAGACCGCGACACAGTACAGCGGCGGACGACAGGAACTTTACGCAATCGTTGACAAAATCGAGGACGAAATAGCGGCGAAGTATGAGGAAGTGGCCGAGGTTTTCGCATACATGGCCGAGGCGTACGGAATCAAGGGAGCACCTGCAGCAAGCCACAAGACCGAGGAACTTTACACAATCAAGTGGAACGACGACCAAACACGCAAAGACATACAGCTGGCAAAACAGACAGCCCTGCAGGAAATCAACGCGGGCGTTTTGAATAAATGGGAATACAGGCGCGACTTTTACGGCGAGGACGAAGCGCAGGCAAAGGCGAATGTTCCGCCCGACCCGATAGCACCCAGCCCGTTTGACTTAGCATAGGAGTAAAAAGACATGAGCACAAAGAACAGAAACAAAGCGGTTGCGCGACACATGACGAACGAAGAAAAAAAGGCCGTAGTTGCAGTAAAACAGGCGGTGAACGGCCAGCCATTGCACAAGCGTATTAAATACGCGTTCAAGATTATCTGCGGGCGGTGGTAAATGCTTTCCCCGAGATATTTAGAGGGATTGTCGGACGAAATCGTCGAGATATACGCGCAGCTTGAAGCGGACATATTGCAGGATATGGCGCGACGAATTGCGCGGCTGGGCAAGGTAACAGAATCGACGGCATGGCAGGCGCAGTTATTGGCGGAATCCGGCGCACTACGCAAAGACGTAAACCGACTAATTAAAAAATACGACAAGCCCGTCCGCGACGAAATAAAGGCCGTTTACAATGACGCCATGATTAAGGCAGCGCGCGCCGATAATATGATTTTTAAGGACGCGCTGGGGCATGGCGTAAGCGACCAAAACGCGCAGCTTATGCTTTCCAGCATACAAAAGACATACAGCGATTTATCACGACTCACCATAACAACCGCATACACGACAGAGCGTAAGTTTGTAATGCAGGCAAACGCGGCATATATGCAGGTGGCAAGCGGGGCGTTTGATTATGATACAGCCATGAAAAACGCCTGCGACAATTTAGCCAAAGACGGCGTCACAATGGTACAGTACAGGAACGGCACGCCGGTACAATTGACGATTGAGAGCGCCGTCCGCATGAACATTTTAACGGGCGTAAATCAGACCGCGGCAAACATGACGCTTAATAATTGCGAGGAACTAGACTGCGACCTTGTAGAAGTAAGCGCGCATATTGGAGCACGCCCGAGCCATGAGGAGTGGCAAGGCCGTATTTTTTCACTAAGCGGGAAGAATCCAAAATATAGACCGTTCAGCGACTGCAGACAGGGCGAGCCGGACGGAATCTGCGGCATAAATTGCCGACATTCATTTTATCCGTACTTTGAGGGAATGGAACGCCATTACACGCAAGACGACCTAGACGAAATGAGCAAGCAGACCGTGGAATATAACGGGCAGAAAATGACGCGATACGACGCAGAGGAAAAGCTGCGGGGCATTGAGCGCAATATCAGAAAATACAAACGGCAGGCATTGACCGAGAGCGCGGGCGGCGTAGACAATACAAAGGCGCGCCAAAAAATCGGCGAATGGCAGGCAAAGGCGCGAGAGTTCACAAAGCAAACGGGAATAGAGCGCGACCACGTGCGCGAGTTTATCGGCACAAAGGACGGCAAGCAACCGACAGCGCTTAGAACGGTACACGCGGTCGACACATACAAAGACATACCGCAGAAAGTGACACAAAAAGTCATTGAAAAAACCGAGCAATTAAAAGCGGGCTTGATTGATAACCCGATAAGCGAGGCACGCAAAGAAGCCGAGGCGTTGAAAATACCAGCGCGCACGGTTTACGCGCACACTAAGGAAATGACAGAAAAAGAGATCATAAAGCACATAGCAGGCGCAGACCTTACAAGCGGCAGCTGCTCCAGCGCGGCAAACGCCTATATTGCGAATAAAGCAGGCTTTGACGTTAGAGACTTTCGCGGCGGGCGGTCAATGGAGCTATTCAGCCATAAAAGCACATCGGTGGAAATGGCGCACTTTAAGGGCGTAGTTTCTAAGGTCGTAGAGAATTACAACGATTTTACAGCCTTTGACGAATTGAAGCCGTTTATAAAAACGGGTAAAGAATATAAACTAGGAATCGGCTGCCATGCGGCAATTGTACGCAGATTGAACGACGGCACGCTGCAATATTTAGAGCTGCAGAGCGCGGACGTAAACGGGTTTAAAAACTTCACCCGGGAAACATTGGCGCGCAGGTTCGGCTGCGAGTATTCACGCGGCTATAAATTGCCGGCGTATTTAATCGAGGTTGAGAGTTTGGGAAAAAGCAAAGAGTTTATAGAGCTTATGCAATACACCAACACGGCCAAGACATTACAGCGCATAGGCGCGGGAGGTTATGCAAAATGACGTTTCACAAATACGATGAGGGCGACAAAATCGAGTGGGCAAGCGCCACAGAGAGCGAGGGAAAAATATTATTTACTTTCGACGGCGGAAAAACGGTTTTTAATTTTTGGACGGACTACCCCGCCAAGCTGACGCCGGAGCAGATAGAAATATTCAAACGCGAAAACCCGACGCTGGCAGAGCTTAAACCGACCAAGTAAAACGGCCTACAATGCGCCTACGTTTGCGCGTGTGCGACTTTGTAGCAAAAATCGACAAATTACCCAACCGACGCCAAAAGACGCGCCATGTGCGAAAATAGCCCCGCAAATACGCGGGGTTTTTTATTATCCGATAAAGCGCAAAAAAACACTAAAAAAATGACTATAAGGGCATGAGTAGAATTATTGACGACACAACTTACGCAGAAATTGTAAAGATTTTAGCGACAGACCCGAAAGTGGCGGTTTTCCAAAAATTGCTACTTTCGCCAAAAGTTGAGGAAGCGGACGCAGAGACGGCCGTGGAAGAAAAAACAAGTGAGGTGGAAAAATGAGCTATGGACGAGTAACACCCCGGGCGCGTATTGGCACAACGGGCGTTAGCGAAGAAATGGACGTCGGCGCTGGCGAGGGCGTGTGGATAAGCCCGCCGGACAGAGTAGCAGCAATTACGGTGGCCGTACATATTCCAGCAGGAGCAAGTGCGACTTTCACAATTGAAACATCATGCAACAGAGCGGAAACAATCGGCGAGGACGGCACGGGCGGTTATTGGGACAATCCGTTTGGAGAGGGCACAATATTGCAGGAAAACACCGTTTTAATGCTGGCGAACGCAGTAACGGGAATCCGCGTTAATTGTTTGACCGCGAGCGGATCAAGCAAAATAAACGTATGCTTTGTGGGGTAATTTATGAAATATTACGGGCTGATTATCCCGTCCGTATTTCCTACGGGCGTATTTATACAGAGCATGGAGCAGACCGCCAGCAGCGACGAGAGCGAGGGCGTAAACACATGGACTGCCACGTTCACGAACCAGCAGACGGCGAGCTTTAACGTAAAAAACGGAAAGCAGGGAACGGGCGCGGTTGTAGAAACATCGGGCATGTTCGGCTTTTACATCGACGGCACGACAGGCAATTTAATGCTTTCATACAGCGGCAGCAACGCGCCGAACCTTTCGCTTAATTCAAACGGCGAATTGATTTATACATACTAGGAGATTTGAAAAAATGGGAACAGTAAACTTAGGACAGGTGGCCGCCCTTATTCAGAGCGTAAGCGCAGAGGCGCTGGCAGAGGGCGCAACACCAACAGTTAGAAACGAGGGAACAAAAGCAAACGCGCAGTTTGTCTTTGGAATCCCGGTGGCTACAGCATTGAGCCATAACATACCGAGATTGACACCGAAAAATATTACAAGCTACGTGACAGACGGCACACTTTGGAAGCGCCTTAACGGTACAAACGGGTTTGCGCTATTTGAAGACATTTACGTGGGCGATTATTTTGAAATGAGCCGAGCAATAAGCGCATACGAAAAAACGGGCACTTATCAAACAACAGGTTCAAAGTTCGTAACTATTGCCGGAATTGACACAATGTGGGGAAACGGCGACAGCGACGTTATCAGTAAACATCATTTAGTAATGGTGCCGGGTCAAGGGTTCGGCGGCACGCAGCACTTCGGACGCGCACGCATGAACGCAGCAAACGACACAACCGGCGGTTATAAGGCTAGCGAAATGAACGCGGAAACATTGGGCGCGGTTGCAAGTTCGGGAAGCACAGCGGCAACAGCCAGCATTAACCAGCAATTATACGCAGAGTTCGGCGCACATTTACAGACCACAAAAGAGCTGGTTAGTAACACATTGAACGCAAGCGGCATAAACAGGTTCGGCGGCGGTAGTAATTTAGGCTGCTCGAGCAATTGGGAGTGGATAAGCGCGCAGGCCGTACTTATGAGCGAGGTAGAAGTTTACGGAGCTACCGTTTGGAGTTCATCGGGATATGACACCGGCAACGCAAACAGACAGCTGCCATTATTTGCATTTAGCAAGCAGGCGCAAAACAACCGTACAGCGTGGTATTGGCTTAAGGACGTAGCGAGTGCGGCTTCTTTCTGCCATGCGGACTACCGCGGCCATAGCACCTACGGCAACGCCAGCTATGCCCACTTTTATGTTCGTCCCCGCTTCATCTTAGCGGCGTAGCCGCGTAATCCTGTACCCCGCCCCGCGTGGGCGGAGTGCAGGAAAAAGAAATATTAAAAGATTGAGGCGAAAAAATGGGAGTATTGAAAAACCTGCAGAATCTAAGCGACTTAGAGTTTTATAAATGCGCCGAGAAATTGCAGGACGATATAACAGATTTTTGTTTGCGTAATTTTGGACTTAAGAAAAGCCCGCGAAACGTAAACCAAATAATTAAGGACATAAGCGAGGAAGACCAAAGTGAAATAAATAAAATATTTGAGAAGTACGGAAAAACGCCTAACCAGCAATACGCGAGTGAGTACCCCGAGTGGTTTATAGACAACCGCAAGCGGCGGCTTTTATCGTACACCGACGATTTAATAGATTTTATCATTGAGGCTAACACGATCTACCCGACAACGCTTAGAGAGTGCGACGACCGGCGCAGCCTGCAGAATAAGTCTATAGGAATATGCGGCAAGATATACCGTGATTTACAGTATTTGAAACGCCACCTGCCTATAAATCTTAATTGGCTAGCGGGCACTATCGAGCAAGTCAAGCGGGAAGAAAAACTATTAAAAGGCTGGCGACAGAGCGACAACAAGACGCGCAAAACCGTATTTACAAACACAATAAAAGAACTTACGCAGAAGCTGGAAATTGAACGCGACGACACAGGCGAGCGCATGAAATGGCTGGCGGCCATAGTTCAATTATTAAGACATTAAAATAATTAAGGGTAAAGTTTGAAAGCGAGTGCGGCTAATTTCTGCAATGCGAACAACAACGGCAATAGCAACTACAACAACGCCAGCAATGCCAACAATTATGTTCGTCCCCGATTTGAATGGCGTACAAAGTATTTTATAGACAAGTACGTTTTAGAAGGAAACTTTATCCGAGGCGATACGCCGAATATGACGAGTGACGCGGTTTGTTACGACAAGTACCGCTATAAGCGCCCGTCCAACTTTTTATTATTGGTATTTTGGAAAATGTACGAGAAATTATTAGACTTAAACAACCTGCACGAAGCGTATATTAAAAGCAAGAGCGGCGTGGAGTGGAAAGAATCAGTCCAGCGCTACGGCATGTATGAGCTATCAAACATCTACGAATTGAGCGAACGCTTAAGAAACGGCACATACAAACAAAAGCCATTTTATGAGTTCAACATAAACGAGCGCGGAAAAACGCGCCATATAAAAAGCCTGCACATAAGCGACAGAGTTTTACAGCGGGCGCTTTGCGATTATATTTTAGCACCAGCAACCGAGCGTTATTTAATTTATGACAACGCGGCAAGCGTAAAGGGCAAAGGTATAGAGTTCTCACGTAAAAGACTACAAACGCACTTAGAACGATATTACAGGCAGTACGGGCGCGAGGGCTACGTTTTACAAATAGACTTTTCAAAATATTTTGACAATATCCGGCATGACGTAGTTATAGAGCAATTCAAAAAGCTGATTGACGACGAGCGGGTTATAAAACTATTAACGGAATTAGTAGCGACCTTTGGCGAGGATAACAAGGGCGTGGGGATAGGTTCGCAAATATCGCAGGTTATCGGCATTTACTACCCTACACCAATAGACAATTACTGCAAGATTGTAAAAGCCTGTAAGTTTTACGGCCGATACATGGACGACACTTATATTATACACCCGGACAAAAAGTTTTTAAGAGAATTGTTACACGATATTGAGGCAATCTGCGACCGTTTGGGAATCGTAATAAACAAAAAGAAAACGCAAATAATAAAACTATCAAACGGGTTTACATTCTTAAAAATCCGCTATTTCTACGGCGAGCACGGGGCAATAATTAAAATCCCCTGCAGAAAGACAATAACACGCGAACGGCGCAAGCTGCGGAAATTACGCGGGCGTTTGGAAGCGGGAAAAATCACGGCGGCAGAAATCAAAGAACAATACAAGAGCTGGCGCGGGAACATCATTAAATACAAGGCATATAAAAGCGTTCGCAGTTGCGACGTATTATATAAATCATTATACGGGGGAACGTATGGGAAAGAAGAAAACGGAAAACGCCGAGGTTAGACGCGGCGAAATTGAGGCAAGAATCAGAGAGCTGGTGAGCGAACTAGGAGCACCAAACAGCGCGGTCGGCGATTGGAAAGTTATTAAATGCTACGAGGCGAGCCTTGCGGGGCACGAATTGCCGTACGACATCACCGAGCTTATGGAAGCACGGCAGGCAGTACGCGACGAAATCAACGAACTGCAGGCAGAGCTTGAAACACTACAGGGGGCGGAATAATGCAGAGCGGGCTTATTTTATCGCAGCAGGATATTAAAAAGATTATCGCCGAGCATTTCCACGTAAGCGAAGACAAGGTTATAGCGTCCAAGTATTCATTTATTGTGGTACAAGAGCCGGATAAACCGACACCAAAAGAAGCAGACTAGCGACAACGGGGAGAAATCCCCGTTTTTTTATTTTTCAGCTTACACAAAAACGTCCAAAAAATGACTATAAAACAAAGGGACAAAAACGACATGAATATTTACACAGCCATTAGTTTAGGGATTGCAATAGCGGGCTTTATAGGGGGCATTATTGTGAAAGTAGCGGATTTATCCAGCAAATACGGACGTTTGCAGGAAAAAGTGAAAAACAATGAAGACCGCGACACAGAAGAACGGCAGAAAGCAGGCGTCAAGTTTGCCGAGCTTTACAACCGTATGAGCGCGAACGAATCGAGCGTAAACGCGCTGCAAACAAACGTAAATAATCTAACGGCCACGTGTAACAGAATTGAATCTAAACTAGACCGAATTATAGAGCGCGAGGCGAAATAATGCAGATAATACACGATTTTTTAACTAAAAACGAATATTCAAGACCGGGCAAGAAATTGCAGAAAGTGCTGTCTATTGTAATTCATTGGACGGCAAACCCGGGCGCGAACGCAAAAGAAAATCGCGATTTTTTCGAGAACAAAAAAATAGGTATGGGCGGTTACGGTTCAGCGCATTACATCATAGACCAAAACGGAATTATTGTGGCGGCTATTCCCGAGAATGAGGTCGCTTATCATTGCGGATCAAGCGAGAAAGACCCGGCAAGCGGCAAGGTTTACACCGACGAGGCGCGGGCGCGGTTCGGCTATTACGCGAGCACCAGCAACAGTCCGAACAATTGCACATTGGGCGTGGAGCTTTGCCCGACAGACGCGCGGGGCAATTTCAGCGGGGCAACCATTGAGACCGCTATAGAACTATGCGCGGATATTTGCAAGCGCTACGGACTGACAGCGCAGGCAATCACAACGCACCACAATATAGTGGGCTGGAAAGACTGCCCGAAACTATGGACGGAAAAACCGCAGCTATTAGAGGCGTTCCGGCAGAGCGTAGCGGACAAAATACAGAGAGGTTAAAAAGTGGACGAACAGACAGAAGCAGAAGACAAGAAACTGACAGCTAAAAAAATCAGTAAGGCGTTTAAGTTCATAGCACCAGCGGGCGCAATTATCTGCGCCGTTTTGCTATGGGTGGGAGTTTTTAAAAATGCGACAATCGGCGAGATATGCGCATTATGGGCGACCGTGTACGGATTGGGAGCGGGAACAATCGACGCGAATATTATTATTGACAAGTACACCGGGGGCAAGAATTGAGGTACACCTGCAAATATTGCAAGCAACAATATTTTATATGGCGAATGAAAACAAAAGATATTTGCATAGATTGTTTTAGGAGAAAGGTGAAAAAATGAGCATAGCGGGCTATATCATTACGGGGCTTGTAGTAGCCATTGTCGCAATATTGGGCGTGGGCGCTACATACTTAAACTATGAGCGCAGAAAATACGAGCGCAAGCTGACCGAGCAGGCAAAGGGAACGGCAGAAAATGAAAAGAGAAAAGCGGACATTATCACAGAGGCAGAAAGGGACAAGAGCGAAGTGCGCACGGGTGACCATGCTCACGATTTGCATACTATGGCTGACAAGTTGCACGAGTACGCGAACGCCGGGAAGTAGCCCGAAATATTACCCGCCCGACCCGTACGACGAAACGGGCGCGCTGGTATGGGAATACGACGCAGAGCGCGACGTGGTAATAGTTCCGTATTGGTATTGGGAAAAAGTCTTTGACTACATCGCCAACACACAAGCGGGGCAAAAAATTGCAGAGTAACTGACACAAAACAGTCAAAAAAATGACTATAAGAGCAGGAGGAAACCAACGTGAAAACATGGGGAATCATTGGCGCGCTATTTTTTGTAGCAGCGGTCACCGTAGGTTATTTCTGTAACTTTGACGGCGCTATTATTATCGAAATCGGAGCGGCAGCGTTCGGACTTTGTAGTTTGGTAATCGGCGCAATTAAGAGCGGAAAAACCAAGAATGTAAAAACATGGAAAACCGTTTTAATTATTTGCTTTGCAGTAATTGGCGGCGTTTTGTGCTGTATTGGCGGATTGAGCCAAAATATTTTTGCAGAATTAGCAGGCGCAGCACTTGCTTTGTTGGCCGTAATTTTTGGCGTAATTTTTGCAAAAACAAAATAACAATTTAAAAACAATAAGCCCTGCGGGCGGTAATCGCACCTACTACCCGCGGGGCGTTCTTTGAAAACATCGCGCAGATTGGCGCGTTAAAAATAAATCTTACCTATTGCCACGGCGGTGGCGTAATAAAAACGCGTAAGGGGACAAAATGAAAAGAGAAGAACTGACAGCAGCAGGCTTGACCGACGAACAGGTCGAAAAGGTCATGAAACTTAACGGTGACGACATCAACCGCGAAAAAGCAAAATATAGCGATTATGACGACATCAAGAAACAGCTTGAAAAAGCAAACGCGACAATTGACGGTATGAAAGACTACGAGGACGTAAAAGCCAAAGTCACACAGTACCAGCAGGAAGCGGAAAACGCCAAGAAAGAGGCGGCTGCAAAGGTTCAGCAGTTGCAACTGCAGGCAAAAATCAAAGACTTTACAGGCAATAAAAAGTTTGTAAACGATTTGACACGCGACGCAATCAACGCCCAGCTTGAAAAGGCATTGAACGACGACGCAAACAAGGGCAAGTCTTTAGACGATTTGCTTAAGGCACTGACCGACGGAAAAACGGACATTTTCAAAGATGAGAATACACCGACACCGCCGACAGTTACAAACATGGCAGCTGCAGGAGTGCAGCCAGCACCGGCAACACAGCCGGCAGCAGCACCGAAAGCAAGCTGGAACAGATTTAAAGGCTAAGGGAGATTTAACACTATGGCTAATAAAATGAATTATGCAGAGCAGTGGTCAGACGAACTGCTGCAGATCATCGACGACGGCGCTTACTCAAGCCCGTTCTTGACACCAGCGGAACGCGTAAAGTGGACAGGCGCAAAGACATTCCATTTTACACGCATGGACGTAAGCGGTTTTAAAAACCATTCACGCGACGGCGGATATAACCGCGGTTCAGTAATCGAGGAAGACAAGGACTTTACACTTGAGCACGACCGCGACGTAGAGTTTTTTGTGGACGCTGCAGACATCGACGAGACAAAGCAGACTGCAAACATTCAGAACGTTTCACGCGTATTTACACAGAAACATTCTGCACCCGAAACAGACGCCCGCTTTTTTGAGCGCGTAGCAAAGGCAGCAATTGCCGACGGCTTCTATGAGACAATGACAGGCTTTACAGCTGGCAACACATACAGCCGTTTGGTAAAAATGTTCCAGCGCAAAGAGCTTAAAAAATATCGCGCTATGGGCGGATTGATTGCTTATGTATCGGGCGAGATTATGGACTACTTGGAATCAAGTACAGAAATCACAAAGACCCTTGATATTAAGACACAGTCAATCAACGAAAAGCAGGGAATTGAAACACGTATCGCAACAATCAACGGCGTAACAATCATCGAGGTTGTAGACGATACACGCTTTAATACATCGTTCGACTACAGCGACGGCTTTGTGGGTAACGGTTCAAAAATTAACGTACTTATCGCACACCCTAGCATGGTAAAGACCGTAAACAAAATTTCATCAATCAAGTTTTGGGCTAACGGTACACACACAGAGGGCGACGGCGACCTTTACCAGCGCCGCGAATATTGGGACACTTTCGTGTTCCCTAACGGCTTAGACGGCAAGTGCGACGCGGTATATGTAAACATCGAATCAAGCGACCCAAGCGTTGCAAACTATCCAAAGAATACATATACAGTAGCCGGACAGAAGCTGAAGACAACAGGCACAGACGTAGCAATTAGCGCAGGCGGAACAGGCGGCGTTGATTATACAATCGAATTGACAGGCAAGCCGGGAGCAGTAAGCGCAGAAGCAGCTGCAGCAATCGGCTGGGACGAAGCCGTTAAATATGCAGATGTATTCTGCGTAGAAATCGGCGACGACGACGCATACTACGGACGCGGCGAAAGCAAGGTTACAAGCGGAATGTCAGCAATTACTGACAACGACGTCGTAACAATCGGCGGCACACGCTACCTTGTAGTGGCTAAGGGCTTGAAAGCAGATAAGTCAATGGACGGCGGCGCATATTTCAGCGTAGGTACAGCGGCTGCAACAGTAACAAAGTCTTACATCATCGACGCAAGCGGCGTTACTTTGGCATAGCGTAAGGACGGCAGAACATGGCACTTTTTGACAATGTAACATTTACATACTATACGGGAACGTTAGGACGCACGAAAGTGCCAAGCGAAGCCGTCTTTAATGAGTACAAGCTGGAAAATGAGCTATATATCAAGCGGCTTATAGGCGACGGTTTAATTATCGAACGCGAGGCCGGCGGATATGACAACGCGTGCTGCATGATGATTGAAGAAGACTATTGTGCAGCACAGGCAGAGAGCGGAGCGGACGACGTGCAGACATCGGAAAGCATAGGCGGTTACAGCTACAGCGTGAGCGCCAAAGCGTCAGAAATTGCGATAGAGAAAAACGCATTGAGTAAGGACGAAAAAAAATATAAATGGCTTTCCCTTTTCTGCGAAGTAACAAACGGCAGGCGGTAGAATGATAAAGAGCGACTTACTTATACATTCTGTACGCGTATTGAGCCAAAGCGGAATTGACCGCGACGGCAACAAGACGACGACCGAAACCGTAATAAATCACGTCCGCGTGGAGTATTACAACGCAGTGACACAGGGCACGGCGGGGGCGCAGGCAGCGGACACAATGACGTTATTTTTAGATCCAGCCCTTGCGGAATATCAGACAACGACAGGCGAAAGCGCAGCGGCGGTTATACCAGCCGAGGGCGACGCGGTAGTTTTTGAGGGGAAGCAATACGAGGTCAAAAAGGTAACGCCACGGAGCACGCGAAAAAGCGCGGTAATACATCATTACGAGGTGGATTTAACATAATGGCAGGATTGACGTTTAACGCGAAATCGGTATTAAACGAGGCGGAAATCAAAGCGAAAACAGCCGGCGAAATAAAGCGTTTACAAGCACCGCTTGACGCTATGGTGCTGGCGGATAGTAACTATTTCTGCCCGATTAAAACGGGAACGTTGCAGAAATCGGCCATAATAAATACACAGATAGGCAGCGGCGAAGTCAAGTGGGTAACACCATACGCACGCAAGCAATACTATGAATATTCAAAGCCGGCATACCAGCCGAACCCAAACGCCTGCGGGCGGTGGTTTGAAGCGGCAAAAGCGCGCTGGCTTGATAAATGGGTAAGGTTCATAAATGAGCAGCTTAAACGTAGCTAATATTATAAATACATGGGTAGAAACAGAATTGTCCCTGCCCTTTACAATTTATAACGACGTAATACCCGACAGCACCGGGGACGCGGCGTGTTTGAGGCACGACCCAGCACCGGCAGCAGAAAGGCGCTACACGGACGGCACGCGGCTGCTTAAATGGAACTTGACTTATTATATACGCTGCAAGAACCGAACGAACGCGAGGGACTACGCGTATAACATCACAGAGAAGCTGGACGGCGCGGAAATCACCGACCAAGCAAGCGGGGTCAAGATTGAGTGCGAGGCGCAGACGCTCCCGCAGTTTATCAGCCTTGACGATAAGCAAAACACAATCTACAGCGCGGCCGTTACGGTAACGTATTTAGAGCCGGGCGAGGGAGAATAAGACTATGAGCGATTTAGTTAAAAAGACAAAGGTTGTACCATTCATCAACGGCGGAACAGCGGCACTGCCAAGCTGGAAGCAGATTAAGAAAAGTACAACTTTCACACTTTCATTGAATCCACAGACAAAGACCTTTGATTTTATTTCATCGGAAAACCCCGAAGAAGAAATTGAAAGCTACCAGCCAAGCCTTGCGCAGTCAATCACCATGTTTAAAGGTGAAGACGACTACCAAGAGTTTTTTGACATGATTTTTGAACGCCCTACAGGCGAAAGCGCACACCGCGAAATCTTGCTGGCGTTCTACATGGAATCATACACCACAACAGGAGAAACCCCGGTTACATACTATAAGGCATGGCGCGTTGATAGTTTGGTAAAACTCAACAACATGGACACCGTAAACGAATCTATCGACGTAGATTTGAGCCTTAACGTAATTACAAAGGGCGCTGTTACAGTATCAAGCGGCACACCTACGTGGGTGGCTGGTACATGGAGCGACGGCGTATTTACACCAGCGGCTTAGTTTAATGATTGATTTATTGAAAGCGAAGCTCCCGCAGGCCGTACAGGTTGGCGGGGGCTATTTTAAAATACACACAGATTTTCGCTATTTTTTAATCTTACAGGAAAAGCTGGAAGACAAAACAACGCCGATAAACGGCTTTGATTTTATGTACATCGGGGAAGTACCACCGAGCAGGCTTGAGGGAATCCGGGCTTTAATCGAGTTTATGAACCCGAAAAGCGAGCTGCCGAGGCGGACGGGCGACGAAATCAGCGAGGCCGTTTTAGATTATCACATAGACGCGGACTACATCTACGCGGCGTTTATGGAGCAATACGGCATTGATTTAAGCGAAGCACCGTTACATTGGTACAAGTTCCAATCATTGCTTAGAGGGCTGCACGATACAAAATTAAATACGATTATCGGGTACAGATTGTGGCGGAATGAAACGGGCAAAAACGACAGATACACGAAAAGCCAAGAGAAGCTGAAAGAGGCGTGGCGGCTACCACAGAAAGAAGACGAAGAAGCGGACGAAGCGCTTAAAGCGTTCGAGGCACAATTAAAGAGGTAAACAATGGCAGACGGCGAAGTTAAAATAGACACCAAACTAGACACGAGCGGGGTCGATAAGGGACTAAAAGACCTTAACAAGAAATTAGGCGACGCCGAGCAGAATATAAATAAAAGCACAAAAACAACGGGCAAGTTTACACAAGCCCTTAAAAACATGAACCCCGCGACAATTGCAGCAGGCGCGGCGGTTGCAGGCGTAGCCGTAGCCGTAAAAAAAACCGTAGACGTTTTAAACGATTGTGAAAAGGCGTATAAAGTACAGATAAAGGCAGAGCAAAGCCTTGCAATAGCGGCAAAAAATAACCCATATTTGAACGACGAAAGCGTCCACAATTTACGCAATTTTGCAAGCGAACTGCAGAGCGTTTCAGAAATTGGCGACGAAGTAAGCATTAAAGTAATGAGCCAGCTCGCAGCCACAGGTCGCACCGAAGAAGAAATTATGCAGATTATGAGTGCGGCGGCAGATATGGCGGCCGTTACGGGCGAGGACATCGCAAGCGCTGCAACAAAATTAAACGCGACATTAAACGGAAACGCCGGACAATTAGGGCGTCAGATAACAGAAATAAACAACCTTACAAAAGCAGAACTCGAGAGCGGAAAAGCCATAGAAATAGTGGCGCGACAGTATAAAGACGCGGCGCGATCTACGGCAGACGTAAACGTCCAGCTTTCTAATTCATGGGGAGATTTTAAGGAAAATATAGGACGCGGCTGGAGTAATGTCACACAGCCGGTTAAACAATTTTTCTTAGACGTATTAAACAGTATCAACGAGGCGACCGCAAAAACAAACGCATTGAAAGACGCGGGCGCAAAGGACGCAGCAGGCACGGCAACGGCGGCCGATACAAAGATATTGCTCGACGACGCACAAAACAGGCTTAACCAATTAAAAGAAATAAACAATAACTATGTAGAAGACGCAACGGAAACCGTAAAGAGCCTTGAAGAATTGCAGGCCGAGTGGGACGCCAAATACGGCAAAATGAATCCACGCATGAGGCGCGAGAGCGGCGCACCAGCACGCCCGACATCTACAGGAACGGCAAACAAAAAAGGCGGCGCTTATCTGAAAGCAGCGGCACAGGAAAACGCGGGCGAAATCAAAGAGCTTGAAGACGAGGTCGCACGCCTTACCGAACAATACAACACATTAAAAGAGGCAGAAGACGCAGCCGCAAAGGCAGCGCAGGAAGCGGCAACAGCGGCACAGAAAAAGGCAGACGCACAACAGCGCGACAAAGACGCGGCGCAATACATCACAGACAACACAAAGGCACTTAACGCGCAGATTGAGGCTATTAAATTAAAGGCAAGCGTTACCGGGGAAGAAATAGACGCGGGCGAAATGTATAACGCCTATATGCAAAGTTATATTGATTTAATCACGAAATCAAACGGCCTTGTCACAGAAAACAACACAGCAGCAAAAAACAGGCTGGCGACATTACAGGAGTGGGCGCAGAAAGCCGCAGACGCGGCCACAGAAGAAGAAAGGCTTAACGCAGCATTAAAAGCGCAGGAAGAAGCCGAAAAACTCCTGCAAGAGGTCAACGGCTTAAAGAACCTTTCATATTTTGACGAATACGCAAAGAAGCAGGAAGAACTTAAACAGTTGACCGAGGAAGTCAACAACAGCGAAGTTTTAAGCGAACAGCAGAAAGCGGACGCAATGCTGGAAATTGACGAGGCATACGCACAGAATAAAAAAGACCTTTTCAACAATATCACGCAAGAGGTCAACGGCTATATACAGCAGACGGCAGACATAGCAAAAGAAGCCGGCGACCTTATGCTGGATAATTTGAAATCACAGACAAACACCGAGCTTATGGAACTCGACAAGAAATATGAAGCGGGCGAAATGAGCGAGGAAGAATACTACGAGAAACAAAAGCAGATACAGCAGAAAGCAGCGCGCGAGGAATACAAAATTAAAATGTTTCAATGGACGGCTTCTATGCTGGCGGCAACGGCGAACATTGCCGAGGGTGTGTCTAAGGCAATTGCACAGGGCGGAGTTGCGGGAATCGTAACGGGCGCGCTTGTAGCGGCAGCCGGGGGCGTACAGCTGGCGTCAATCATTGCGTCAAAACCTACCCCGCCGAACTTTTACAAGGGCGGCGTTATTGGAGGCGCAAACGGTGCGACAATGGGCGGCGACAATACATACATACACGCACGGTCGGGCGAAATGGTGCTAAACGCAACCCAGCAGCGCAACCTTTGGGACATGATAAACGGACAGGGCGGACGCGGGGAAACATCGCTGGACTTGACCGTGAATAATACGCAATCAAATAAAGTTGATACACAATTCAGAGAAGAAGACGGCGCGGTTATTTTGGATATTGTCGACAAGCGGGTAAATAAGGGATTTATTGACGGCACGTTTGACGGCGGCTATGCAAGTATGCTGGCGCGACAAGAGGGGGAACGAATACTATGAGCGTAGCGTGGGACACAACAAACTTACCGCTTAAGAAATTATACGGCGTACAGACGGGTTACGTAGATAACGCAATCAAGACGGAATACGACAGCGGGCGCGTGGTAATGGTACAGAAGAACTCCAAGAACAAGCGCCGTTATAACGTATCATACGCGGCAACAAAGACGCAGGAAACGGCGTTTTTTAATTGGTATGAGAATACGCTGGGCGGAAATGCGGGGACGTTCACCTGTACGAGCTTACGGGGCGACAATACCCAGCAGGAATACAGAATAGAGGGCACGCCGACAAGTTCGGGCATGAACATAAAAGAAATAAACATGGTGTGGGTTGAAGTATGACAAGTAACGAAATCTATAACAATTTATTCCACGGCGGCGCGTTTTCATTGCCGTACTTGATCCGGCTGTATCACCCGAATTACGGGGCGCTGTATTTTGTAAACAATAACGAGGATATAGTCTACGGCGGCAACACATACAAGGCGAGCGGGTTTAAATACACCAAGCCGAAAACCATAGGCGGGGTTTTACAAAACGGCAGCCTTGAAATAACGGCCATAGATAACGAGGCTATCGACATTATAGACAGCAGCGACGAACTGTTTGAAGTAATGGCGGTGGGAGTAATCAACGACGGGAACGTTACGCCGATTAAGGCATTTAAGCACCAATACGGCAGCGCAACAACAGACGAACAAATGAAAATAACTATCACGTTCACGAATGACGACCGGCTGGGAATGGTATTCCCGCCGTATGTTTTCGATGCAGAAAACAACCGGGGCAACGCATAAAACCTTAAAAAAAATGACTATAAGAGCATGATAGAAATAAATGATTTAATCGGCACACCGTACCGCGACCACGGACGCGACGCGGCGGGATATGACTGCTACGGTTTAGCGATTGAGGTGGCGCGGCGGTTTGGCTATAAGCTAAACGACGTAATTTATGAGAATCACGACATAGAGCTGAGCGCGCAGAATGTACCCACGTTAAATATTACACCGATAGAAGCACCACGCGAGGGTGCAATTATCGAAATGGAAACGGGCAACGAGCTGCATATAGGAATATGCTTAAACGCGCGCGAGTTTATCCACATGACGCGAAACGGCTGCAGAATAAACCAAATAGGGGCTATTAAAGTAAGGGGCTATTATGGCATTGATACACGTATTTGACGGACTTAATCATAACACATCATACACATTCAACGGACGCCTGCGCGACCACATAAAGGGCGTAAATTGGGAAAATAGTATTATTTTACGTGGGGGCTACAGAGTAGACGCAGACTATGAAGTCCAGCCCGACGACATTATTTATGTACGTAAGACACCAGCAGCGGCCACAACGGTGGCAATCGTAGCTATTGCAGCCGTAGCAATTACGGCGGGTGTAGTAGCGGGCGTTTCCATTTACAAGCAGTTGCAGGCAGAAGAGGAAATGGAAGCGGCGCAGAAAGCAGCAAAAGCGGGCGCAGAGCAGACCGGCAAGCTGCCGTTTGTAAAGGGCGCGAGAAACCAAGCGGCCACAGGTCAGACTTTCCCTTATATAATCGGCGAAACATTATTTACACCGTACAGGCTTTGTCCGGCGCATTACACTATAGCAGGCGCAAAGGGCGAGGAACAGTTTTACAACGTAGTTTTAGAGTGCGGATATAATAACCTTGTAATTGATAAAATCAAAATGGGCGAAACCGTAATAAAAGCGTTCAGCGGCGACGCACCACAAAACGGGGAATACAGCTGGGACGAGGGCACATATTACGACGAGCGCAACAAAATAGAAATCAGACAGACGGGCGACTTCATCAACGCGGATTTTAACGAAAAAGTTGTTATGACAGAATTAACCGAGGAAATCCCGCACGAGCACGCGTCGAGCGACCCGGACGAAAACGCACGTATTGAGGCAAAGTGGCAGGCAGGCGTCGTGCAGGAATTGCCGAGCCGACCAATGAAAGTGGAATTGATAGTGCTATTTGACGGCCTGCAGAGATACGACGACGGCTGGAAAAGTCAAACAATCACACTACAGCCACAGTGGACGAACAACCCGGACGCAGCAAGCCCGACTTGGCACGATTTTGACACGGGCTTTATTCAGAACGGAACGGCGTCAAACGAGTTTACATACAACACCAAGCAGCAAATGAGATACAGCGCGGTGCAGACATTCACGGCGGCGCAGGCATACGGCAAAAAAATAAGCGTAAGAGTTCGCCGAACTACACCAAAGGCAGAGAGCAACGCAAAGGACACCGTTTATTTATTGGCGGTACAGACTACCTGCTACGACGCGAAAAAGAGTACATCATCAAGCCTTGTGGCCGCTAAGGTATTGGAAGACGCAGAGCGCGACAAATGCACCCGCTTAGGAATCCGGGTGGCAGCAAACGCGAACACCAGCGGCAACCTTGACGCGTTCAGCATTATAACAAGAGCCTGCGCGAGAACATGGAACGGCAGCGCATGGACGAGCGCAAGAACCCCGACAAGCAACCTAGCCGCGTGGGTTTTGGAAATTATGACAAGCAGCAAGCACGCGCCGAGCAAATACGAAGACAGCGAGCTGGATCTTGCAACCTTTGGCGAATGGTACACATATTGTCAGACGCAGGGGTTCAGAGCCGACGGCGTTATATGCAGACCGACAAAGAAAAAGTCAATCATTGAAACGCTATGCAAAAACGGAAACGCGGCGCTGGTATTCAATCCAATGACGGGAAAAATTGAGGTCGCAATAGATAACGGGCGCGACTATTCAATAGCGCTATTAAATAGCGACACAATACAGACAATAAGCACCACAAAAGAGTTCAAGCGCAAGACAACGGGCAAAAAAGTCACATACGTAAACAAGGACGAGGACTACGACGCCGACAGCGTTATTTTTATGCGCGACGGTGGGGACTACGACCCACAGACCGACACCTTAACACAGACGGCGCTGGAATATATCACGACATACCAGCACGCGTTTAAATACGCATGGCGACAAATGGCCGAGGAAATGACACAGCCACGAGTGGCAACGGTAAAGGTTGGACGAGAGGCGGCATATTACCCGATTTTTTCACGCGTAGAACTCCAGCACAAAAGCCTTAAAATTGGACTTTCGCACGGTAAAATAACGGGCTTGAAATGGCAGAGCGGACTATTAAAAGAAATCTACATAGAGGGCACGGTGACGTTCCCGGCAAATGTAGCCTGCGGCGTAATCATAAACTGCGTATCAGACAGCGGGCGCGGACTATGCGCGCTTAAGGTAACAGGAACGGGCACAACGTCAACGCTGACCGTTACTACAACGATACGACAGAGCGCGGATATAATACCACGCGCGGGCGACTATTTCAGTTTTGGCAAGCTGGACAACGACGGCAATTTTACGACCGTAACAAACACAATGAAAATTACAAACGCCGAGGAAACAGACGACGGCTACACATTGACGCTGGTCGACTACAACGCGGCGCTGTATACATACGGCACATTGCCAGAATATAAAAGCAATCTCACCAAAACGCCGGACGGTTCAAAAAAGACCGTAGAAAGCCAGCGCGACTACGTACAGCAGGGCGAGGCCGAGGCACTAGCCAGCGGAGCTGTACAGGCTGCGGTTGATACGACAATAAAGGGCGTAAGATTTACGAACGTATACAAGGTTAAGCCCGTAGAAATGAGCCTAGAAGAAATCGTCGCAAAAATGGACGCGGACGCGAGAAACGCGAGCGCTTCTATAAGCATAAGCGAGGACGCAATTTTATTAAAGGTTGAGGACTTGGACGAACAGCAGCGCGCATTTATCAGCCTTACAAAATCGCAGATATTGGCACAGGTTGACGACATGGCGCAGGAATTAACGGGCTTAATATCAGTACAGGCGGGCGCAGTAACGGCGCTTGTAGAGGGCGGCGGCGCAAGCGGCAGTATGAGCCTTTCGTTAAATCTGCCTATTATGATAGACGCAACCACACGCGCGAAGCTGGTAAACGCTAGCACCGAGGCAAAAGTAGCGGCGGTATATGCGCTTATTGAGGGCACGGAATACTACGGCATAAAAGGCAACGCAAGCGACCAAGCCGTAAAAGCATTGTGGGACGACGCGGTAGCGGGCAACCTTATAGCGTCACAGATTGTACTTGACGCCGACCAAGTAAACATTGCAGGAAAAACCATATTTACATCACAGAAAACGGCGAGCCTTGCGGACACGGCTCAAAGCAACGCAGAAGCGACTGCGGCGAGCCAGCGTAACGAAATGGCGACCAAGCTCGGCTATGCTTCATACGACGCAATGGTGACAGCAGCAGCACAGGGGCAAACCATTATAGACGGCGGGTATTTGAAAACCGCGCTGATTGAGGTAGACGAACTATTATCGCAGAACATCACGCTGAAACAGAACGGCTACATCAGAAGCTCAAACTATGCCGAATCGAGCGGCTACCCGACAGCGGGCTTCATGCTGGATTGTGTGAACAATATTATCAAAGCGTATCAGATGAAAGCCGTAGGGGGGACTTTCAAAGAGGGTTTTTTTGAGGGGTTACTTGATTGTGGAGTTTTTAAAGTAAAAAAAGATACAGTGCAAGTAAACATTGTTTATTACAGCACTTCTCAGAAATCCGATTTTGAAAATTATTATACTGATAAATGGGGACTTGATTATAATTATACAGGAAGCGTAGCAGGGCTTTACGGTACTAACGCTTATATTAGGGTTGGAAATACTAGATATGAGAATATTCAAATATATATATTTAATAACAGAGCTACATCAATATATTTTTATGCGTACAACGACATAAATAACAAGATAGAGATATATTCAGCGTCGGGTTCTGCAGCAGTAATCTCGGAAATGTATTACCCATTTTGGATAGAATATTATCAACAAAATGCGGTTATAGCAGAATTTGCCAATTTGCCGATTTTTGACCCCCACTCTTCGGGAATGGTATGGAATCAAAACGGAAATCTAAGAATTTCAGAGGGATAAAAACTAGAGCCGCCAACTTAATGCAAAATAATAGCACTGTTGCGGCGGCAGAATCCACTATTGTTTTAATGATTGCCATTTTTCAACAGTGGCAATCATCGCAGATTTTACATTTTTCTTTATTTCCAGTTTATCCGTTCTAGAATCCGTACCAACAAAGGAAACCGTAGGACTATCTGATTTTAGAATATTATAAAGGGCATTTGCAGAAACATTATCAAGAGTTGCAATATAACGCTCACGAACAAATACTTTTTTTAGATTTTTTACTTCTTCGTGCCTATTGCCATTATCAATTTTAAGCCTTCCGCCTTTCCCGTCAAGGAAAACAAGCGAATTGATAAACAGCCAATCTTTATACTGATAATCAGCAATACAAACAAGATTGTTACCAGTTATTGACAGCCGAATATTTTCGCGTTCCCCGCTCATGTTATCCTTTAGGTTGTAAAAATAACCCAATTCCATATCCTCATGTGTAATCATTCTAACATCGGCGACATCATCATAGACAGTTTTAAAATTATCCCCGCTACTTGAATCTGCGACATTTGTACTGCCACAGCCAACAAAAACAAGCAACGCTGACAACAAAACAATAATTGATTTTTTCATTTTCGGTAAACCTCGTAATTTAATTTTTTTTAAGAAATATTCAAAAGCTATTTGAAAAAAAACGAAGATTATGTCGAATTATCGGCAAAAACAGGCACAGACAGGAAGCACAAGACCGTACAGACCATTAAAGCAATTTTGCTTTTCACTTTCTCCCCCCCCTACCAATGTATAGTAAACATCGCAAGGGTTGATATAAATTAAGATTTGAATGATTTATTATAACACGAACAGCGGGAAAAGCAACTTGTTTCTATCCCGCCCGTATTGTAGCCCGCCCGCTATGAGTATCGGCGTAGAAGTATCTATACAGCAATTCTTTTTCTACAATCGGCATAGAATCCCCCACACAATCCGTTATTGGCTCGGCCAGCTCCACCCCGTAATATTTACCGCCCATAAACGCGCGCAGGCCGTAGCGTTCATTAAGGCATAAAGTGAAATCGACACAGGCAGCGCGGGGAGCTACGAGGCGGAATAAATAGCCATGATACACAAATGAGCCGTCGGCGCGGGTTTTCTTTTCAGCTTTTACGGACATGAGAAAATCAAGGTCAACGGCAGGAGCGGCGCGCCAATGTTTCGCGGAATCGGCAGCAGGCACGGCAAAACGGGCGTTATAATCATCGACAAAGGTTTTAAGGAAAGCGTTAGCGGCGGGGATTGTATCAATACCAAGATAGCGGAAAATAAAAGGCAGACGCCCCTGCAGAGTTTCCCACAGCCGTTCTATGCGCCCCTTTGCCTCCGGGGACAATGCGGCGATTAAATCTATTTTCAATTCCAGCGCCATTTTCTGCCATTCTGTAGGTTTTTCACGCATACCCGCGAGCTGTTCCTGTATTGAGACTTTTTCAAGGCTATCTTTAATATTAAAAAAACATGTAGATTTATCAGAATAAAGCGCCCGGGGGAATCCGCCGAAACGCTCCGAGGTTTGGCGCAACATTTCATTATAGCCGAGTTTACATTCATTCACGCACATATAAAGCGCCGTAATTTTATGAGTGGCGTCATCAATTCCGCCATGTATGCAGGTTTTTTCTTTGCCGATAAACCATTCATGTTTTGAGCCGTCAATCTGTACGAGGTCACCTTCACAGGGGCGTTCCTTACGGGGTAAATGTTTTTTCTTTTCGCGTACAGGAATACGGGCACGCGGGGAGACAATACCAGCAGCAGAGAGAGCTTTATAGACGGTAGTATATGACGGGGAATAGCCGAGAAAATCCTCGCAATCATCACGGAAAGCACCAAAGGGAGTGCCACAAAAAAGCTGGTAATCACGCGCTATTTTTTCATAATCGTATTTTTTCGCGCGTTTTTTCCCCGCATTACCGTGCACAAACACGGCGTAACCGCACGCGTTAAAGCGCGATTTTAAGCGCCGTACGGAGCGGTCAGTTATACCAATTTTGCGGGAACATTCAGCGGTTGAGATAAGACCGGCGGCGCACATGGGAATATATTTAATTTTGAGTTCTACGAGCGCAATAGACACGTAAGACTTAACGGCACGTCAACGCGGAAACTTTAGCAAAAAATCAGAGAAAAAAACAGAAAACACGCCACGTTACACGCGCGTCAAATTGCCGTCAAATAAAACGTAATTCTTTATATTATAAGGATTTACACACTTGCATAGAATTGTATGCAAATGCACACAATAGTATACAATAGCACACAATTGCATACAATTGCACCGACTTGCAGACAGTAGCACACAACAGACCACAAGCGGACACAGAAAAACACAAGCGGGGTGCAAAATCCTATATATTGCTTTTTGCAGGCGTTTGCACTATGTATATGTATTTGTATATGAATATGTATTTGTATCTGTATTTGAATATGAATATGTACATGTACTTGTACATGTACATGATTATGTATTTGTATATGAGTGCGCTGGCGCGCCGTTCGCCACCAGCTACACAAAAACCGAGGTTAAAAAAAATGTATCGGACTTTTTAAAAAACGCTTGACAATCTCGACAACATGTAATAAAGTCCTATACGTAAGCACGTAAGGACTTTTATTTTTTGCGATGTTAAATAAACGCCCTTACTAGACCGAGGGCGTTTAGCCGCAGCGGTTACCAGCAAGGCAACATCGCAGCCGAGCTGGTTATTTTTTTTAAGTACATGGGGGTCTAGAAAATGTACGAAGCACAAAAAGCAATAATCACAAAAAGACGTAACGGCGAGATCACACGCCAGCAATTCTGCCACGCATGGGCACAGCTACAGGGCTTTGACGACACGGTCAAGGGCTACGGAAATAAACACGGCACATTTATAACTTATCGCGGACGAACCGCAAGAATCACAAACGGCCTTTTAGTTTGGGGCGAAAATCACAAGACACACACAGCAAAAACAATCCACGACATGAAAACAAAAATTGACATTTACGCGCAGGGGGTGAAATGGACTTAAAAAAAGACATTCCCGAAAGCGTAGTAATTGGCGAAGTAAAGGCAATTATCAAGGCAACGGGAATAAAGCTCCAGCGCATAAACACGGGCTGCTTTGTAATCGGCACGGGAAGAAACCGGCGGTTTATTAAAACGGCAGACGCGGGAACATGCGACTTTGAGGGCTACGACATGAGGGGACGGTTCTGCGCAATCGAATGTAAACGCCCGGTGGGCGGGAAATTATCGGCGGCGCAGAAATGGCGAATAGACGACATCAACGCAAAAGGCGGGGTGGCGTTCGTTGCACACAGCGGCGAGGAAGCATTAAAGCAGCTGCAAGAACGCGGGTGCTTATGATTGGGGCGGAAAGCAAAAGGGTTTTTACAGGATTTTCCCCTTTGGGCTTTTATTACGGGCTACCCTACCAGCCTGTAACAGCGGGTTCGAATCCCGCCCGTTTTCGTAAAGGAATTGACTGCAGCAAGACCTTTAAAAATCCAATTTTTCGAGGTGCGAAAATGAAAAAATGCGAATTACAGGAAATAGCGGACAAGCTGGCCGACACATACGGCAACGACCGCCATTTTGAAATTATCAAGGCCGAGAAAAGCGGCAATTATTGGAATCTGACAATTGCGGCAGTAACAGACACAGCGGCAGAAAATGACGAGGGGGCAGACAATGAAAGTGACAAATAAATTAAATCTGCCTGCGGCCTTTGTAAACGCCGTAAGCGTAAGACGCCACAACGAGCCGGGTTGTTTTTCAGCTACAACACTTAACAAGGGCTGTAAAGAAATTATTTTGAACGACCGCCATTTTGACGAAATCGAAGTGGACGCAGCCGACCAAGTGTGGGCGGTATGGGGTACAGCGGTTCACGCCGTACTTGAAAAGCAGCCGGATAATAACTTTCACGAGGAAAGTTTTAAAGTGCCGGTCGGTAATGGATTTGTAACGGGACAGGTCGACAGCTACGACATGGAAAACGCGACAATTTACGATTGGAAAACGGCCAGCGTTTGGAAGGTTCAGTTTGCAGATTTTGACGATTGGAGACGGCAGGGCATGACATACGCGTGGCTGCTTAAGCAGTGCGGGCTTGAGGTAAAAAAATGCGTATTTATTGCATTGCTTAAAGACCACAGCAAGAGCAAGGCGAAGAAAGACCCGAGCTACCCGCAAGAGCCGGTTTACCGCTATGAGTTCGAAGTTACCGACGAGGAACTCCAGCAGACCGAGGCGCGAATTATTGCGAAAGTAGCGGAAATCGAAAACGCCTATAAATTGGGCGACGACGATATAGAGCCATGCTCGGCAGAAGAAAGGTGGGCGGACGATGAAAAGTGGGCGGTTATGAAAAACGGCAGAAAAACCGCAATTAAACTTTTTGACAATTCAGCAGACGCTGACGCAATGGCGGGCGAAATGGGTAACGCATACTACGTGGAGCACCGCCCGGCAATCAGCAGAAAGTGCGGCGATTATTGCGCATGTAAAGAGTTCTGCAATTTTTATAAAAACATGAGACACGACGGGGGCGAAGAATGAACGAGGACGTAAAGAGAGCCGTAGAAAAAACGCAGGCACTTATCGAAACCGCAATACTCGCGCTCGACAAAATCAACGAAACAGAGGCTAACAACGTAGCCGAGGTATTACGCGAAACACGCGAATATACAGACAAGTTATACGCAGAAATCTGCGAGGGGGAATAAATGACAGACATTAACCACATCGTAGTTATCGGACGGCTTACACGCGATTGTGACTTTGGATATATCACCACAGGAACAGTGCGCGCAAATATCAGCATTGCGGTGAACGAGAGCCGCAAGGGACAAAACGGCTGGACTGACTACCCGAATTATTTTGACGTGACAATATGGGGCAAGACAGCGGAGAACTTGAAGTCGTATTTAATTAAGGGCAAGCAAGTAGCCATTGAGGGACACCTGCAGCAGCAGAGGTGGGAAAAGGACGGCCAAAAGTTCAGCAAGATCGTAATTATTGCGGACAATGTAGAACTTTGTGGCGGACGCGAGGGAAACGGACAGAGCGCACCTGCACCACAGCAGAGCGCCCCGCAACAGTACGCGCCACAGACCAGCGCGCCGGAATATTCACAGCCGACACTTGGCGACGAGTTCCCGGAAGACATACCGTTTTAATTTTGGGGGTGCAGCATGAAAGAAAAGGCAATTGACATTTACGAGAGTTTGGCACGCCCGCCAAAAGACGCCCTGCGCGAAATACAGGCGGGAAAACTTAAAGGCAAAACGGATATAAACCCACAGTGGCGCTATAAAGCTATGACGGAAAAGTTCGGGCTTGTAGGAATCGGCTGGAAGTATGAGGTGCAGAAATTGTGGACGGAAGCCGGAGCAGGTAACGAAAAGCTGGCGTTTGCGCAGGTTGCCGTTTTTGTAAAAGACGGGGACGCATGGAGCGAGCCTATTGTGGGAATCGGCGGGTCAAAACTTGTACAGTTTGAAAAGGGCGCAGCCGTAAGCAATGACGAGGGCTACAAAATGGCCGTAACGGACGCGTTCAGCACAGCCCTTAAAATGCTGGGAGTTGCGGCGGATATTTACGCCGGACGCTGGGACGGCACGAAATACAACGACGAACCACAGACACCACCACAGCAGCAGAGCACACCACAGCAGCCACCTGCACCACCGAAAAAACAGCCCGCAAAGTTTGCGTTTGAGCCAAAGGGCGGAGAGACCACACCGGCAGAAAAGAAAGAGCTGGGCGGCCTGCTTTCCACAAAGTACCCGGACGGCGGCGCGGTATTCAGCAAGGCAGAGGCAAAGAAATATAGCGACATGCGCAAGGACTACACAGCGCGGGAAGTTATCGAGACTATACGGCGCGACCTTAACGCAAGGCTTAACCCAATGTCACAAATGCAGACAGCGGGCGACGTAATGAGAGCGCAGGCACAGCAGGCGCAGCAGTTACCGCCACAGGTTGAGGCAGTAAAAGAGGCGTTCAACGGCGAAGTGGTAACACCGCCACAACAGCCGGGCTTTGACGACATGCAGCCGGTGGATCAGAGCGAGCAAGGCTTTGACATCTACTAAGGGCGGGCGGATATGGTGCAATACGTTTTAAGGCGGGTAAACATCGCGGGCAAAATCGCGTTTGAACCGCCAGCAGACGACGGAGCAAATGCGAACATAAAGCACGAGCTGCGCAAATGCAGGGATAAACACAACGACTATGTTTTAGTAACCCTGCAGCCACCAAAGAAACCACGCACAACCGGCGAGGGGTCACAAAATCACCACCTTAACGGCCATATAATGCAGATATGCAACGAGACGGGCAACAGCTACGACGTAATAAAATACTGCGTGAAAATGATAGCCGTTGAACAAATGGGTTACCCGTATAAAACAATTGCGGGGCACATTGTACCACAGCCGGAAAGCGAAAGCAGCACAGACGAGTGCGCGCTTTTAATCGAGGCGGCGCACATATTGGCGGCGCAGCTTTCAATAATTTTACAAGAATAGGCAGAAGCCGCCCCG
>Ga0326511_10000415_pt1 | contig 37103 bp, 46 predicted proteins | sample 0_2496_0518_D_FD_203701 | JGI IMG/M metagenome (GOLD analysis project Ga0326511, IMG submission 203701) | Bovine rumen microbial communities from UC Davis, California, United States - 0_2496_0518 | ecosystem: Host-associated > Mammals > Digestive system > Stomach > Rumen | place: USA...
CCACAGCAACCACAGCAGCCACAGCAGCCACAGCAGCCACAGCAGCCATAACAGCCACAGCAGCCATAACAGCCACAGCAGCCACAGCAGCCATAACAGCCACAGCAGCCATAACAGCCACAGCAGCCATAATAAGCAAAGAACTCCTTCAAATAGAGTCGCCCCGCCTAATTAAAGCGAGGGCGGCAAAACAAGCGCCGGCGGCCTGTATGGCATCAACGCTTCACGACCTTATAAAGACCGTAAACAAGGAACGCCGGGGCGCTGGTGACAATAGCGACCAGCAAAACAAGACCACAAAGCGCGCTAAACTCATCAGCAACGCCGAAAAGCACAAAAACGAGAAGGCCGGCGTATGTGTAAACGCCGGCCGCAATCAAGGCCTTCTTCATAGTCCCTTAAATGTGGATTGCAAAAGGTCATAATAAACATGAAAAGCGGGCGAAGGCGCGTAAAAAGTCTCCGTAATAAACGACTTTTCGATGAAGTGCTCCGCGTCTATATAGGCGGAGCCGGGGATGGCCGCGAAGGCCTCGAAAGCGTCGAAGGCCTTCTGGAGTGGTTTAACCATCTTTTTATAGTTACCAATTTGCGCGCGGTCCTGGTCGTTTATCTCCTTCAAACTGCCAATCAAAGCGAGGCCGGCTTCAACCGTTTTTGCGGCGTCAATACGACGCTCCCCGGGTGTGTATACTATTAAAAGGTCGTGCGTGTAATGAACATTTGAGCGCGTTTTAGCATCCCAAAAATGCAACCGCACGCCGCTGGGGTTTATATCGGTTGTTTCCAGCGTGAAGGGCGCGTCGAGCGATTGAAGCTCGGCGTTTAAAGTCCTTAACACCCTGTTATTAAACACCTTTTTGTCGAGGTCTTTAATAAGGCCGTTAACGGTATTAATAACGCCGATTACGGCTTCGCGGGTCTTGATTGATTCCTTAACGCTGTTTATCTTTTCGCCGATGATTTCGGCAGCTGTTTTGTTGAAATGTCTTTTCATATGCTTTGTTGTTTTATGTTTACACCACAAAGATAGTAAACATTTACTAATTACCAAAATAAAATGCAAAAAAAGAGGCACAAACAAAAAAAAGTTTGCACCCCTCGAAAAAAAAATGGCCGGAGTTCTCCGTCTTTATAGCTTGGATTCTATAAACTTAATACGCTCCCAAGCGCGCGCCAAATAGGAGGCTTCAATATGCATATAGAAGCCGGGGTCGTTGTCGTGTTTGGCCTTATCATGCCACAAATACACGTCTTTAATATCGTCATTATAATATAGAAAACACGCGCCCTCGACCAGGCGGAGGAAGTGCTGAAACAAAGACAGCTTCTCCCCGGCGGTATCGCACAAAAACCGGTTGTAAGGCGTGTTAAGGATGCCAACACCGACGCCTTCGGCCTCCTCCAATACGGCACGGATGCCGGCGGCGATACGCTTTGATACGGCACCCATTTTTTCGAGGCGGGCGGCCTCTTTTTCGCACGCGGTGCGAAGTTCTTTTTCTGTCTTCATACTGTTTTATTTTTAAAGGTTGATAAATAGCCAAAACAGGCCAAAAATTAGTGCAAATTCAAAAGTCATTGCAATAGCCATCAGTCTATTAATTTATATTGTTCCACCAAGTTATCAATATAAATATTTGAGGTGTTTGTGGTGTTATTCCCGACATTGAAGAATTTATACCCTATTTTGCCGTTATTATCTTTATAAATAACGGTTTTAAAAGGGTCATTAGTTCCGAAAAAGCCGGGAGCCGTGAAGGGTCCCTCAATTCTTACAACCTCGAAGGATTCCCTTTTCAGCACCGCGCCACCGGCGCACGGGTCATAAATAGTTAGCTGTAATTTCATACTGTTTTGTTTTTGTTTGTTTGCACTGCAAAGATATGTAAACATTTGCCAAACTTCCAAATTTAAAGACACCGATTTTTTAAAAATTTTACAATTCTTTGAAAACTAGCAACTTAGAAGGCAATATACGCTATTTATGCAAAAGGGCAAATTTTGTGTATATTGCATGTATTTGCATCAAAATAAAAAGAGGATAAACCATATCATTTTGAAGGTGGCGCGCTTAAAACGCGTTATTTGAGGACACGTAAATAAATTGGTTTATGCAAGCAAAAAGCAAACTATTTATCAACTTTTTAAAATGTTTTAACAAATAAACGAAAAGCAAAGCAAAAGCGCGTTTATTAAAAAGGCGCGGAGGGAGGGCGGTGGCGAAGCCACGATACTATTGTAAATATAATAATTGCAAAGGTGAACAAAGCGGGGCGGGCTGGGCGGTGGGGAGGTGGAGCGCCGCGGAGGCCTCTCGGACGTGGCATCCATCACGGGCGCGGCGGTATTCATCCGGGCCGCCGGGACGGCGGTATGGCATCCAAGCGGGGCGGCATCCCGGAGAAGGACATCATCACGGCAGGGGCACATTTTAACACTTTTTTAACATAAGTAAATTTAACACATAGGCACAAAAGGTTAACAAATGTTAAGGCTATAATCTAACTGACTATAAATCAGCATCATACAAAGAAGCCTTCTTTGTCGTCTACTTAACATAATAAGAGCTATTATACACAAAATGTTAAAATGGGGCTTCGGGGGTCTGAAGGCCACATCTCTAAAAATCAGGCCCCCAAAATAGCGACCAGGGGGCTTAACTCCTCAATATAGGAGGAGGAGGCTCGAAGGCAGGCCCCCTAAAAATCCGGACAGGGCACTTCAGTTTTCCGAAAAAAAAAAAAAATTTCGGGCCCCCTAAAAATCCGGACAGGGCATTCCACCTTCCCGAAAAAAAAAATTTTGAGCCAAAAAGGCGGGGCGTAACAAAAAAGTGTTCTGTTACAGCAAATTTGCAGAACACTTCTGAAAAATGCAGGCAACCCTGTAACAAACCTGAGTAAGGACGAAAAAACTGAAAAAATCCCGGCGATTTGCCAAAAATCGGGGCTTTTTTGACTGCATAATCGTATATTTATGCAAAAAGTGTAACAAAAAATCGCTTGTTACACTTTTGTTACACTTTTTGTTACACACTTAACGCACATAAAATCAGCAACTTAGACCAAAGTGTAACAAATGTAACAAAAATTTATATATATAGGCATAATAAAAATATAGAAATATGCACACACACACATATAATATTATATATACGCCTATATAGTGAAATTTCTTGTTACGTTTGTTACACTTTGGCTTAACGACCTAAAATTCAGTAAGTTAAAGTGTAACAAAGGGTGTAACAAAGGGTGTAACAAAAAATTCTTGTTACACTTTCGCCCCAAGGGCGCCTTCAGATTTGCCCAGGAGGGTGAAAATTTGCCCAGGAGGGTGAAAATTTGCCCAGGAGGGTGAAAATTTGCCCCCGATGGATAAGGATTTGCAAAAATGTACGCCGGTGCGCTTTTTTGTGTATCTTTGCAGAAAAATGAACGCTTATGGATAAAGAGCTGTACAAGGAGAGCCTTTCGGAGCTTTTGCCCGACCGCGGCGACCCCGATGCGACCGAGATGTCCCAGCGGGAGGTCGGCCGTGAGGCGGACGAGCAGGAGGGGCGGCTCAACGCGGCCTCGCTCGCGAGGATGAAGGCGAGGGAGAGGCGCGAGCTGGAGAAGGCGGAGAGGTCTGTGGGCGAGAAGGCCGAGCGGCACCGGGCCCGCCTCATGGAGAACATATCCGACATAGAGGCCGCCGAGGCCTCGCCCGAGGCGCAGAGGTTCCTTTCGGCCGGTCCGTCCGACCTGGCGCCTTACTCGGGCACGACGCGCCGCGAGGTGGCCCAGCTGCTGAGCAGCCTCAACATAAACCTCAACCTCAACCTCAGCCGGCAGGACACGCACAACCTCCTCGGCTGCCTGCTCACCGCCAACGAGTCACAGCTGGAGGCCCTGTACGACAACAGCCGCATACCGCTGGCCGTCAAGACCATCATAAAGCGCATCATGGACGACAGCAAGACGGGCAACATAGACACGATAGAGAGGCTGTGGGACCGCATCTTCGGCAAGCCCGCACAGGACTGCGGCGCGGCGCTCCAGACCGCCCCACAGTCCGCCATCCCCGGCGTCATACCGGGGCAGCCCGTCAGCCGGGAGGCCCTCGTGGTCATAAGGGACACCGTGTTCGGCAGGCAGTAGCGTCCGACAACCAACACCGACAGACGATATGGGTACAAACATAGACGAGATACGTAACAGCATCAGCGCGTCGTACGGGGCGCGGGGGGCCTCGGGGGTGAACCCCGTCGAGGCGCTCAGGCTGGAGATGCTGACGAGCGTGGAGGCGTTCACGCGGGCCATGTTCATGGCCCAGCAGCGGCGCTCGTTCGCGGTCAGCTGGCACCACCGGCAGATATTCAAGGCGCTCCAGGACGTGGTGGACGGGCGGTGCAAGCGGCTCATCATCAACATGCCGCCCCGGTACTCCAAGACCGAGACCGTCATAAAGAGCTTCACGGCGTGGTGCTTCGCCCTCAACCCTAGGTGCAAGTTCCTGCACCTGTCGTATTCGGACATGCTGGTGAACGACAACTCGGCCACCATACGCTCGGTTATGTCCGACCCGCTGTACCGGGAGCTGTTCCCCGGCTCGGCACTCGAGAAGGAGAAGGGCTCGGCCACGAGGTGGAAGACGAAGGCTGGCGGCGAGTTCTACGCGGTGTCCACCCAGGGACAGGTGACGGGCTTCGGCGCCGGACTGGTGGACGAGGACCCTGACGACGATGCCTACAGGGGCCTTACGGGTGACGCGAGGCTCGACGAGTTGCTCGGCCTGCTTGACGCTAAGAGCAACGTATTTAACGGCGCCATCCTCATAGACGACCCGATGAAGCCCGAGGACGGCGAGTCCGAACTGGTGAGGGAGCGCATCAACACACGCTTCGAGTCCACCATCCGCAACCGTGTCAACAGCCGCAACACCCCGATTATCATCATCATGCAGCGCCTGCACGAGAACGACCTGTGCGGCTACCTCATGGAGAAGGAGCCGGGCGAGTGGACGGTGCTCAGCCTTCCCGCCATACAGCGCGACCCCGTCACGGGCGAGGAGCGGGCGCTGTGGCCGATGAAGCACACGCTCGAGGAGCTGCACCGGCTGAGGGACGTCAACCCCGCCATATTCGACACGCAGTACATGCAGGACCCCAAGCCAAAGGAGGGCCTCATGTACCCTGACGGGCTCAGGACGTACAAGCCGGAGCAGCTGCCCCCGGGCGTCCAGAGGCGGTGGAACTACACAGACACCGCGGACACGGGTGCTGACTCGCTCTGCTCGATATGCTTCGTGGACACACCCGAGGCGTGCTACGTCACGGACGTGTACTACACGAGGGACCCGATGGAGGTCACCGAGCCGGGGACGGCGCGCATGCTCGCCCGCAACGGCACGGCCGTGGCGAGGATAGAGAGCAACAACGGCGGTCGGGGCTTCGCTCGCAACGTCAAGCGGCTGCTCAGGACCGAGCTGTCTAACTTCAGGTGCGCCGTCCACACGTTCACACAGACGAAGAACAAGTACGTCAGGATATTCACGGCCTCGGCCGGGGTGCAGAGCGACATACTGATGCCCGAGGGCTGGGAGCACCGGTGGCCGGCGTTCTACACCGCCATTACGAGCTACCGCAAGGACAACAGGCGGAGGAGCCAGCACGATGATGCGCCGGACGCGCTGACGGGCGTGTACGAGATGCACTCGAGCGTTGCGATGCGCTCCGGCGGCGTCAAGCTGAGGAACTAGGAGACACGGTGGTTTATCGGCCGGGATGCCCCGATGCGCCCGGACGAGTAGCCTACACCCTAAATTAGGCATAAGAGGGGTTCCATGAGGGGCACACGGGAGGGCGGACGGCTCGGGCTGTTCCGCCCTCCCTCCTTTTAGCGAAATTTAATTCGCCACAAATGTGCGTAGGGTATTGATTTATAGCAAAAGATAACTTATATTTGCAAGATAAAAGTATAGCGTTGGCTAAAACGTGTACTAGCGAGCGCATTTGTCTAACATAAAACAGAAACTAAATATGGGACTAAATTGTGGATGCCCCGAGGCGGCGTCACTCGCTAGCATTACGGCTAGCGCTTGTAAAGAGTCATTCGGCCAAATTCAAAAGGTCATTTTCCAGCGTATTCGCGGCGCGGCTGGCGAGAACACTATCGCGGCTGGCGACATAGCTGCTAAGACTGCTATGGCGGCCCTCTTAACCGCGGACGACGCTACTAAGATTGTCGTGTCTCCTTACCTTTGCAATCCTACTACCGAGCCTGGAGCGGCCCGTGTGTTCGGCGGCGGTAACCAGACGCTTGGAGGTCAGGAGATGGTTATCGGTCGCGAGCCTACCAACTTTACTGGCTCAATCTATCAGGAGCAGCAGTCGGTTATCAAGGTTCTGAAGGGTTTCATGTGCGAGAACATCGGCGTGTACCTCGTTGACGAGAACGGCAATATCGGCTGTCTTGACGGTGGGACAACCACTTCGGGCGACACCTCTACCCAGCGCTACAAGCCTATCCCTATCGCACGATTGTTTGTCGGCGATAAGAAGTTCGGCGGCTTCGAGGAGGTTGACTCTAACGAAATCAGCTGGCAGTTCCTGCCTAACTGGTCTGATGACTTGAAAATTCTGAAGGCCTCGACCTTCGACTACAACCCTTTAACCGACTTGTAACATGGCTAGGGAGACTACACAAGTCCTCCTAGTGACACCGCAGGGGAAAGAGAGGGCGTTCGCCATTGACCATGCCGAGCGCCTGCTTGCCCTGGGTGACGCGGCCAACGGAGGCTGGAGAATCAAACCCGACTCTAAGTATTACTACTCAGAAAAAGATGGCATTAGAGTTAAACGAGATACGGAATTTCCTGGCAAAGCCCCAGAAGGGCCGGCAGCTGATGAAGGCGTCGGCGCTTCAGAAGAGGCTGCGCTTCCACACCGAGACCAATCTGAGCAGCGGTGACATACGTCAGCCCGCTTCGGACTTTTTGGACTGGGTGAGGGGGTTCCTGCCCAAGGATAAGTTTACTATCTTTTTGGGTCTGTTCAAGTTTCCACTGAGTACGACAGCCGTTGTGGACGATGTGTACAGGGAACTGGAACGCGTATTCCACTCGCGCAATTCGTCTATCACGTATCAATTCTCAAGTCAGGAGTTGCTTGAGGACTGGCACAACTACAGACGCGCCAAACTGAACGAGCCATTGGTTTGGCACAAAACGGCGTGGAAGCGGATGCAGGTTTCACCTAACTCTGTGCTTGTTGTCGATTTGCCGAGAGAACAGTCAGGACTGCGGCCTGAGCCGTACTTCTACTTCCTCGAGGTTGACGACATCATCGACTACGAGACTGTAGACGGCACTCAGTTGAAGTGGATAGCGTTCAGGCAGCCCAATGACAAGGTGGCCGTGTTCGATGATGAGTATATCAGGGTGTTCAACTGCAAGGAGGGCACACTTGAGATTATCGGCGTTGACACGCAGACGGCCCACGGGCTCGGCTATTGTCCGGCACGCTTCTTTTGGCAAAGTCAGGTGAACGAGCAGGACAAGGAGGTGAAGCAGAACCCGCTTACCAAAGAGTTGAGCAACCTTGACTGGCTATTGTTCTTCTCTACGTCAAAAAGGCATCTTGACCTGTATGCCCCATACCCTATCTACAGTGCCTACGAGGCCGACTGCAACTACTCGAATAACGAGACGGGTGACTATTGCGACGGCGGCTTCTTGAGGAATGCGAAAGGCGAGTATAAAGTACTCGCAGACGGCTCGCTCGAGCCGTGTCCGTGCTGTTCCAACAGGCGTATTGCCGGTCCGGGCTCGTTCTTGGAGATACCTGTTCCGAACGTTCAGGATGGTGTGGCTGACTTGCACCAACCCGTCACTATAACCACTGTTGATGATAAGTCACTCGCATACAACGTAGACGAGTGCGTTCGTCTGAGAAACGAGATTATCAACGAGGTTGTCGGAGTAGGCGGCTCCGTGAGTGAGAAGGAGGCTATCAACGAGACCCAGGTGGCGGCTAACTTTGAGGCCAAGACGGCCGTGCTGCTGAACCTTAAAACCAATTTTGAGTCGGCTCAGAAGTTCGTAGACGATACGGTGTGCAGATTGCGCTACGGCGAGGCGTTCATTTCGTCAAATATCAACTGGGGCACCGAGTTTTACGTGTTCACTATCGACGAACTTTACGACAAGTTCAAGAAGGCGAAGGACAACGGTGCCAGTGAGGCGGAGCTTGACTCCCTGTCTCAACAGATAATTGAGGTTGAGTATAAGAACGACCCCGCGGCGTTGGCCAGAATGCTGCTTTTAAAACAGCTTGAGCCGTACCCTCACAAGACTATGCAAGAAGTGCTCAACTTGTACGAGAAGGGCCTTTTGGACAGGGACAAAGTTGTTTTGAAACTGAACTTCATCGGCTACATAGACAGGTTCGAGCGGGAGAACATCAACATTGTGAACTTTGGCGAGAACCTTTCTATGTCAGAAAAAGTGGAACGGATTTCCAAAAAGTTAAGAGAATATGTCAAAAAAGAACGATTTACAGAGACTCCAGGAGGTTCAGGCCAAGCTGGAGGCGGCCAAGAGTAGCAACCCCGAAAGGTGGACCGATGAGCTACAGGCCAAGTTAGACGAGGTTAACGGGGTGCTCAAAGAGGAGCAGGCCAAGTTAGACGAGGATAGCAAGGCCCTCAAGGAGGAGCAGGCTTTTGCCGTAGACCCGCGGTACTCACGAAACGTTATCCTTCGCGTCTACAAGGGCAGCCGCTATAATGAACAGACGGGTAAGGAAGTCGCGAAGCTGTTCATTATGAATATGACTAAAAACGAGTTCGACCGCTTTAAGACCTACCACAACTGTCTGGGTCTGAACGTAGCCGAAGTGCTTCACGACCCTTATGGCGAAGCGGAGGCACTAGTTGTTAAAGTTGTTAAATAAAAAGTATCCCAAAATGCTAACGATTGAAACTTTAAAGGCCAACACGAACTTGGCGGGTCTAACAGACGCCCAGTTGTCCGCTATTGCGGAAATGTCACAGAATGACGAGCAAAACGTTATCGGCACAAAGATAGGCGAACTTCACGGACGCTACGATGACGATATCCTTGCAGTAACCGGTATGCAGAAGAACCCTGGCGAGAAGTCATACGACTTTTTGAAGCGTATTCTGACTGAGTATAAAAGCAAGGAGGGCGCTAACGCCACGGTGGCCGCCCAACTCGCTAATGCGAACAAGACCATCGAGGACCTCAAGGCGAAGTTGGCGGCTAACGCTGGCGATGAAAACCTCAAGCAACAGCTGAAAGACGCTAAGAACCTTGTTAGCCAGCTTCAGACACAGCTCACTACCAATGTTGCAGAGTTCGACAAGCAGAAGCAGGCCCTTAACGAGCAGATTAAGGCCGTTCATTTGGACTATGCGTTCAAGGCTGCCACAGCGGGCATTAAGTTTAAGGCCGGTATCACGGACGGAATCGCCAAAATCTTGCTTGACTCGGCTAAAAACGAGGTGCTTCAGAAGGGCACTCCCGACTTTATTGAGGACGGCAACGGCGGTAAAAGACTTGTTTTCCGTGATGCGGCGGGTAACGTCCTTAATAATCCGGCCACTAACCTTAGTCCTTATACCGCTGAAGAACTGCTTATGCAGACCTCGCTCAAGGACGTTATTGACGTCGGCAAGCGCCAACCAGGCGGTGGTACAACCTCTACGAATCCGCCGAAGGGAAATCCGGCATCGCTCTATGATATTAGCGGTGCTAAGAGCCAAGTGGAAGCGGACGAGATGATTGAAAAGGCGTTGTTGTCCGAGGGCCTTACAAGGGACTCGGCCGAGTTCCAAGACAAACTATTGCAGATTAGGACCGAAAACAACGTGTCAAGTCTGCCTATTCGATAACTCGCTTGCTCTGGTAGCGAAGGGAAGGCCACTAAGAGCGCACAACACATAATGTAAACCCTTATAAAAACTTTAAACCATGAGTTTAGTAGCAACCAGAATCCAAAACATTCGAGCGAACTCGAATTTGGACAAGTATGAGATTAGGGGCAGTCGTTACGGCGCTTTCGACTGCTTCGTAGAGCAGACCAACTCTCCTATGAGTATGGTGTCTGACGAGTTGAAGGCAAAGGCAAGAAGCTCTATCGGGGCTCCTAAGTTGCAGGTGCCCGTTATCAATTACGACTCGGGCGTAACTATTTCAAACTCTCGCAGCGCCACTATCGCTGACGATGAGAACACCTCTGCTTTGGTAGAGGTAACCTTCGCAACTTATTCCTTCGGCTTTACGATGGTCCCTTCGTTGTACATGAACAACGAAATCGGCTATCAGAAAGACTTTGAGAAGAAGTTGATGAAGTACATTTACGCTTTGGGTAAGGCCCTTGACAGCGCTGCCTTGACAGCCCTTGACTCGGCTAAGACCCAGGCTATCGCGAACCCGCTGCTTTACAGCTTCGACTCAACAGGTGGCACCCCTACCTTTATTTTGAGTGCTAACTGGAACCAGCGTGAGAACATTCTTGGCGACCTCGGCGTTATGGCAGGTTCCAACGACTTCTTTGACCAGATGCACATCATTGGTGATGCGGGCTTGCAGTCAATGGTTCAGAAGTTGGCTCAGAAAGACATCTACAACTCCGTGAACAAGCGCAACGAGTGGGCCGATAAGGTGTTCCACTTCTCGAACAGCATCGCGCCAAAGGCGAACGTTTACGCTCAGGGCTTTGCGGTCAACGAGGGCTCGCTTGGCATGCTGACCCGCTTCGAGCGTGAGTGCTTGAACGGTACTACAGCGCGTACCGGTCACGAGTGGGGTATCGCTACCCTCCCAGTGCTAAATATTCAGTGCGGCACTTACTACTACGAGTCTGTTGGCGATTACAGCGCTATTGCGGGCGCCGCTTCTGCCGACATGGACCGCGTAATGAAAGAGCACTATGGCTTTGCAGTAGACGTTGCTTTCATCACCTCTTACAACTCTCATCCAGCAGCAACTGGTTCGGGCTCAAGCGCAGTACCAGCCCTTCCTTCGCCGGTCATTAAGTTTGAGGTTGGCTCTGTAGGCGCCGTTTACGGTGAGACTGTTGTCGTTGCGAACACGACCACCAGCCCGGTCAACACCAAAGAGGTGTCCAGCTAAAATAAATTCCGGCTTGTCCGGGACTTCTGTTGGCTTTTGGGAGATAGGGGCAGGGCATTAGCCCTACTCCTATTTCCTTTTTTTTATTTTTAAGCGTTATGATAAGAATTAAGGACGTTACAGGGGCTCTTTCCGGCCTCGTGGGTTGGGAACAGAATTACAGCCCGCTTGATATGAGAATTGACGAGGACCTTACGAGGTCTGACTCCGGTCTGACCTTTCAGCAGGTACACCCGTTACTGACCCTCTCTAATTTGGCGAGTGTCGCTCCGAATTTTGACGGTATGACCTTCCCAGCGTACTCGAGTTCGGCTAACTATGTTAAAGGTGATTTGGTCACGTCAGGCGGCGACCTTTACAGGGCCATTAAGGATGGTATCGGGCACGATGTGTCGGACATAACGTATTGGATGAAAACCGATTTGTTTTCAGACTGGCTTCGCCACAAGACTAATGCGAGCATAGCCAAAGCCGTTATGCGTTTTGTGAACGAAAAGCTGAATAAGGGCACGTACAAGATGCTGTTTGAAAACCAGACTCTGTTTGACGGCACCGGTAGGATTGTGGATAGGGAACCGAACCGAAGCAATGTCTGCGGTTTTGAACTCGTACCCATTCGCGCTAAGGGTATTACTACGAAGATTAACAAAATAGGTCTTCAGTTCTCAAAAGCCGGTGACTACACCGTGTACATTATGCACTCCAGCCTTCCCGAGCCGTATAGGGTTCTGCACTTTACGAAACAGAAGGACAATGCGATGGAGTGGTTTGCCCTTAACGATGTCTACCTGCCATATTCGGACAGCGCCATTGACGCGGGTGGCAGCTGGTATGTGGTATACAATCAGAATGAACTGCCAGAGGGTAGCGAGGCAATTAAAAAGAACAGGGACTGGTCTAAAGAGCCTTGCACCACTTGCTCGAGGAACGACTATGCAAGTTGGGTGCTTTGGAGCAAGTACTTTGAGGTTCATCCGTTCTATGTAAATTCTGAGTTGGTTGATACCACAGACGGACTGTCAATGTGGGACGTGAGGGATAACAATTACGTGTACACCAGCAACTACGGCATTAATCTTGACATAACGGTGGCATGCGACATTACCGATACCATTATCGGCCAGAGGCATCTGTTTGCCGATGTTGTGGCTAAGCAGGTAGGCGTTGATTTTCTGCGGGAGTTCGCATATAATTCAAATGCGAGGGCTAACCGAAGTATCATCAACGCCAGCAAAACGGAAGTGCTGTACGAGTTGGATGGCGACAGTGCGTCTATGAAGAAGAGCGGCCTTAATTATCAGTTGGATTTGGCATTTAAGGCGATTGAGCTTACCTTTGAGGGCATAGACAGGGCGTGTCTGCCGTGCAACAATGGCGGTATAAAATACAGAAGTATCTGACATGAATGCGATAACTAACCTGATACGAAGAATTAAGGCCACTCGTGACGTGATAAACGAGGAACTGAGGGCCATAATCATGGAGTACTCGGACGTGATTATAGATATGGTCGCTAACGACCAGCTGTATGAGCGTGGTATAAATGGTTATGGCGAGGACATTTCGTCCTACGAGCCCTATAAAATGGGCACTATTCGTATCAAGCGCGAGAAGGGACAGCCGACCGATAGGGTTACTTTGCGGGATACGGGGGCCTTTCACCGGTCCTTTAGACTGAGGTCTGACGATGAGGGCTTTTACATAGTCGCTACTGATGTTAAGGCCAAAGACCTTAAAGCTAAGTACGGGTCGGCTATCCTTCGGTTATCGCCTGACAACATCGCGGAGTTGCTGAAGGGCTATGTTAAGCCAGAACTAATCAAACGAATAAAGCATTACTTATGAGGCATAATTTTAAGGACAATGTGAGGATACCCATGAAGGACAATCCCGTATTGTTGGACAAGGTTATTCAGGGCATACAGGTCAAACTGAAGGAGAGGCTAAGTTGGCTTAACCATTCTTTCGGGAGGGGTTATAAAATAACGGAGTATCAGGGTGAGGATAAGGTTTTGTACCCAGCCGCCTATGTAGGCAATGGCGAGTATGAGTCTCTTATGCCGTCTGACACTCTTGGTAATTTCAGCTGGTTCGACATATACGACCCTCAAGAGATAACGATATTCACCCCGGGAAAAACGAATTTGAAATTTTCGGGTGCAATAGTGTTTTGGTTTGATTTAAACACTATCTTTGCAGATGCGAGGGCTAACTACTCTGAGGAGGTTAAGAACGAGATACTGTCAGTCCTTTCGTCCCCAGGATTGGTTGAAGACGGGAAGTTTAAGCTTATCGCTGTATACGAGACACTTGAAAAGCTGTATGACGGGTATTCTATCATGAGAGCCTACAACCCTTACTCATACAAGTCTGAGGGCATACAGAATATAGACAAGCAGTTTTTTATGCACCCGTTTGCGGGTATACGTGTAGAATTTGAAATCATAGCTAACGAAGTATGTTGATACAGTCTATTTTTATTATGGCGCTGCTCTCAGCGTTTTGCATCTTGTTTCTTACGCGGACCGGGATAAGGGACGGCATCAGGGATGAGGCTGATGTGTCCGGTTGGCCGTTTATAGCGAAAGCGGTTGATTGCGACTTCTGCTTTTCTTTTTGGGTGAACCTTATAGTTGCGGGTGGCGCTATCTTCGCAACGGGGGACCTCAGATATTTACCAATGGTCTTTGCGGCCACGCCAATAACTCGGTACTTACTATGAGGCAGTATGTCATAAACGGAAAATTGGTGAAGCTCTACGATAGCATCGACGAGCTACCCGTGGTGAACTTTCAGAAGTACAATAAGTGTGTACTTATAGATGCTGGCCTAGGCTCGGATATAGAGTCCGTTGACGCTAAAATCATAAGTGTTGCCAAGATGATAAGCAAAGGCGAAACGGAGAAGGCGATGGGCGAGCTACAGAACATGAGGCAGGCCATGCACCTAATCGTGTCTGAGGTATCGCCTAAGTATCTGGCCTTTGCCGCCCTTGTGCATTCCGTTGACGGGGTTAAAAATACCGACTTGTCGGACGATGGTTTGAAGGAATTGTTGGGGAAGATAAACGAGGCTCCCGCCTCTATGATAGAGGGCTTTTTGAATTTCGTAAAAAAAAACTTCGTACCGAGCTGGAAACGTACTACCCGGCGATGTTCGTGAGCGCGAGGGAAAAGGAATGTTACGACATTGTAAAGAAGCGTACTCTTTTAGTCCTGGAACAAATCACTGACGGGAAGGATAACGAGAAGGCCGTGGAGGCGATAGACGATGCTCAGTTTGCCAAATACAAGCCACAGAAGTATATCGGACCTGAGTCGGTTGAGGTGACTACAAACAAGCAGTACGAGACTTCGTGCCTTATCATAAGTCAGAAGACGGGACTAAAGGCGAAGGATATGACGGTGCTTGAATACTATAATGCTTTGGCAACTATTGAGAAAATGATAGAGGCTGAGAGCAAAACAGGTAAACAAATAGGGAGAAGGTAATGGAGGAGAAAATCAAATACAGCGACCTCGTTTCGGCTGATGACTCGATATCGAATCTAATTAGTCAACTCGAGGCCCTTAATAAGACATTCGTGGCTACTGCGAGCCTCATTAAGGAGAATGCGGCTAGCATAAGCAAGGCACTTTCAAGCGTATCGGGTGCTACCAATCAGGGTAGGACCGGTATAGAAAGGGCGGCTGTCTCTACGTCCAGACTTGAAGAGGCCTATAGGATGCTGGCGCAGGCGCAAACGGAAGAGGGGCGGCAGTTGGCATATGTCAAGTCACTGATAACTGACACCAACAGGGCGTCTGTGGAAATGAAGAGGCAGATTGACGCTAAGGTAGGCAGTTATGAGAGTCTAAGACTGAAACTCCAGAGCGCCATTAAGGAGTTTAAATCTTTAGGCTCTGCCGAGCGGGCTACCTCTACGGCTTTGGACGTAATCCGTCAGACTCGGGACGAACTCAAGAAACTTGATGACCAGCTGAAGCCGACAGTTGTCAAAATGACAGAACTAAATAGGATTGAGAATGAGTTGGCGAAGACTAAAGAGAAATTAACGGCAACTCAGTCTAAGGAATACGGTGAACTTCTGAGGAGCAAGTCTGTGCTGAAGCAGGTGTCCGCTTTAAAAAAGGCGGATATTGAGCTGGAGATACAGAAGAAGAAGGCGGGGGTAGAAAATATAGATACCGCTAAGTTACAGGTTTATTCGTATGACTTGCTATCTGCGGCCTACAAGAAACTGAAGCTTGAGGTGAATTCCATGACAGCCGCTGACCAGGACAGCCTTCGGACGAAACGGGAGGCCGAAAAGCAGTTGCTGGCCATTTACACACAGATGCGTAAACTGCAAGAGGCTACCGGCAACCATACTTTGTCGGTAGGTAATTACAACAAGGTGTGGAATGGCTTGGGGTACTCGATACAGCAGGTAGTTCGAGAACTCCCGTCAGCGGCTATTAGCCTAAACACCCTGTTCCTCGCTATGTCAAATAACATACCTATTGTTATTGACGAGATTAAGAAAATGAAGGTGGCGAATGAACAGGCGATAGCCGCTGGACAGAAGACCACGAGTATCACCAAGACCATTATGGGCTCGCTGTTTGGCCTACAGACGGTGCTTATGCTTGTTATTACCGCCTTCTCTATGTATGGCGATAAAATCATAAGCACCATCAGTAAAATGATGGGCTTTAACACTGCCATAGAGAGTTCGGCTGAAATGCTCGAGACGCTTACGAAGGCCCTGGACAAAAACGATGAGGGCTATGGCAAGAATATGGCCAGCCTCAGCAAACTCGCCGACCAGTGGGACCACTTGCAGGAGTCGGATAGGGCAAAGTGGGTAAAGCATAATGCCTCTTTGTTTGAGAGGTTGGGAATCTCGATAAGGAACGTAAATGAGGCTGAGGAACTGTTTGCCTCGCACGAGCGACTTGACGCCGTGAGTCAGTCACTTTATCAGAGGGCTAAAGCCGCGGCGGCTGCAACCATAGCGGCTGAGAAATTCAAGCAGGCCCTTACCGCAGAAATGGAGGGCAATACGTTACGGGAGTCGGGTCCTGGATTTCTTGACTATCTGTATACGGGGGCGGGATACCTTAGCGGAGGTTATTCTTCCACGGGAACTTTCTCACAACGCCTACAGCGAACCGTTCGCCGGAGGGCTCTAGAGTATGAGGGGGAAGGAAACATGTTGCGGTTGGCCGCTCAAAAATATATTGATATAGAACTCGAGGCGCAGGAGGAGGCGAGAAAGGTACTTGAGCAATCCGGACTGAGGCCGTATGAGGGAGAGGGCCACGCATCTGAGAAAACTCGCACACAGAGGGAGTTGAGGGACCTCACAGACAGAATTAACCGGCAGAGCGTAGAACTGTACAAGAAGCTTGAGGGCTCTAAGACTGAGCTGTATCAAGAAGAGTTGGGCAAACGCGAAAAAGCGGCGGAGGACGCATACAATGTAGACGTCAAGAGACTTGAGAACATAAGGGCCAAGAACGAGAGCTATTTGAAAGGGTTGGGCCCTCGGTATAAAGCACTGACGGACGAGCAAAAACAGCAACTCAGGGAGCAGAACGCTTGGATAGATGCGATTACGGGCAATGAGGCCAAGCGGGTAGAATTTCTGAAGGCTGAAATAGTGTACGAGAAAATGCTACGTACGGAAATGCTCAAACGAGGCTCGATAGGCGGGACGGGTAGCCTTATGGAAAAGTCAATCGGTCGGGAGCGCGACATTAAAATAGGGATGCTTGACAACGAAAGGGACAAGCGGAAATATGCCAACGTAAACCTTGAGAATGAGGGCGACCCAGCGGCTCAAGCGGCCCGAGACCTTGAAATAACTCAGTGGTATAACAGAGAGCTGGCGAAGGTGTGGGCAGAGTCAAACAAGGAAATATACGAAATTAGGCTAAGAGGTCTGGATAGTCAGGCCAAGTTAGTTGATAAGTTCTCTGACGAGGAGTTTAGAATCGGAAAGGAGCGGATAATCGCACAGAAGAAGATAGCCCTCGCATCTAACACTTTGGCAGACCCGACAAAGCAGAGTGACCCAGGAAAGATAGCGGCAGAGTATAACAGACAGCTGGCTCTGTACGAGGGTAATTACCTGTTGAAGAAATACCAGCTTGAGGTAAAAGCCGAGCAAGCGATGGCTAGTCTCCGTAAAAAGTCGAGCCGGCAGAGAGAGGTTGAGGAACTTGACTTTGAGCGTAAACTTATGCTCAAGAAGCTTGAACTGTATAACGAGGGCAAACTTAACTTGTCAGAGGGCGAGGTCGATGCGCTGAATGCTGATGTGACGGGTAATTTACAGAGGCGTAAAGAACTTACGGGAATTTCCGGTTTTATAAAAGGAGTCGGCGACGAAGGCCTTGGCGGTGGTATCCTACAGCAAATGGGTTTTGACGACGATTACATCTCTGCTATGGATGATGTAACCAACAAGACACTGGAAAATATCAACGCCATCATGGAGGCCGAGATTGCCTTAGCTGAGGAGGAAAAGAGGTTAGCCGATGAAAGGGTCGATGCCGCACAGAGGGTTTTGGACTCAGAGATAGAGGCCCGAAACAACGGTTACGCAAGTAACGTAGCAGATGCGCAAAGGAGGCTGGAACTCGAAAAGCGGAACCAAGAGAAGAAGGTCAAAATACTCGAGCAGGCTCAAAGGCGTCAGGAGGCTATTAATTCGGTAACACAAGCCTCGTCCCTTGTTACTGCCAGCGCTCAGTTGTGGTCTACCTTCTCGGGAATGGGTCCTGCTGGTCCGGCTTTGGCCATAGCGGCCATAGCGGCCATGTGGGCTTCGTTTGCGGTATCAAAGGTAAAGGCCAAGCAGGTGGCTAAGGCTCAGCAGGACCGCTACGGAGAGGGTGGCCTTGAAATACTGGAGGGCGGCTCACATGCTAGCGGGAACGACATTGACCTTCATACTAAGAACCGCAAGGGACGGAATATGAGGGCTGAAGGCGGCGAGGCGCTTGCTATTATCAACAAGCGTAATACGCACCGGTATCGTAAAGTACTTCCCGATATTATTGAGAGCCTTAACAAAGGTGTGTTTGAACAGCGCTATGCCAGCGTGTTCCAGAAGGGTGAGAACCTACAAGCCGTATTCAATGCGCAAAATCAGGTAGATGTCTCTCGGCTGGAGAGCAGCGTAGAGGCTATTAGAAAGCGGGTTGACGAGAGAATTATCCCGCTGGGCGATGGCTCGACAATGATAATTAAGGGCAATGTTAAACGTATTGTAAGATGAGGGTATCCAATTATTTTGTTTTGGGAAAACGGCTAGACGTTACGTTTAGCAATGACATATCTATTGACCCGGAAACCGGAGCCGTCACTTCGGTTTCCGGCGATGATAGTTGTACCGACTTCATAAGCCTCGACAGGCCATCGTGCTGTATCAAGATAGGCGACCACATAGTGTTTCCAGAGGGCGCTACCGTGTTCGCGTATCTGTACGATGTGAGCAAGAATCTTATAACATCAGAAGAGGTTTCAAACGGCTCGAGGATAGGCGGGCCAGACACCTCCTTTATGTATGTCGCATTTCGCCTCGCTGATACTACCTATAGTGGTACCATAGAAGGTATGCTCGATATGTTTAGGCCGTGCAGCCCCCATTACAAGGAACTCTCGAAGAAATATAAGAAAGAGTCGGGTGAGGAATTTTTCAGAGTAACATTGGACGGAAAGGTTGCGTTTTTCCGAGAGGATTTTGACTTTATAAATGACTCCTGGATAAACGAACAGCTGCTTCTTAATGTGTATCAGACCGTTGACGGCATTACCTCGCTATATGTTGAAGCGCAGTTCTTAAAGACCAACTGTACTCTTGACTTATTTGCCCGCTCGGCAGAGGTTAAGCCAAGTTCAAACGACCAGTACACAGAAATACTACAGGCCTATGACAATAAGTATGACCTGATTAAACTGAAGACGCCCACTACTTCGTACAGGTTCAATAAGCGCGCCGTATATCAGGTTTATGTGGCTGGCTCAAACAAGGTGGCTAACTTTACAGGCAGCACCACCTGGGAGGAAGAGGTTGATGCTATATCGGACATTAATGTCCTACAGAACACGTACCATTTTGCTGTCGGACCCTCATACGAGGAGGTCACTATCAACGAGGCGGGCGCGAACTCTCCTATCAACGGGGTGTATCAGGCCTCAAAATACAGTCCGATATGGAACAGTACACACGACTACGAGGAAGATGGTGAGGTAGTAACCGTTACGACGTCTATTGTGTTTGTAAAACGGTATAGCGCTGGTTCGACCAGTCCTTTCCCGCCTGACACTCATAACTGGTATACCGTATCGGGTGAGTATATTGAGCTTGTCACCCCTAACTATCTTTTGTTGTATGATTTATATGAAATACAGCTTTGGAGCGGTCCTAACGGAACGGGTACGTTGTTGTACTCAACGACTATGAACTTTGCAGTTAAGCCCTCTGAGGGCTTTTTGCTGGGCCTGCATAACGACTGGACTGCTGAGGTTCCGGGGCTTCCGTTTATAGCGCAACAGACCGGGCTAACGCCCTCAAGTTTTTATCTCAATCAGATAGCTTTCAGAATTGAGATGGGGAGAATCGTATGTGACACGAATAAGTTGCTTGCTCCGGACGGAAGACTTATTTGGCCATTGGCCTATGATGATTTCGCATCCCTTGGGCGCAATTTTAAAAAGTGCATACCATACGCCGCGACCGATTATGAAAATGCAACCGACGATACCCTCATCATATCAACTACGGGTACTCTATCGGATACCCCAACGGCATACGGTGCTAACGATTTCGGCAGATATTTTCAGGCGCCGCTGATTTCTACTGATACGGAAAGTCACTATGCTGTGCCTATGGCTAAATCTACATGGGTGAATGAGTCACACTGGATAGCCTTTCACGAGTCTAAGTATGAGGAATACATAGAGAGGCTGTATAGAGAGGTGAAACATAACGATGCGTACGATTTGCACACCGTTATCAAGTCGCTTTTGAAAGAGATGGGCTCTAGCGTTACCTTTGATAATACTGAGGAGTACAGCCGGTTTTTCTACGGTACCCCCGATATTACTATACCGGGTAATGCGTTAAGGGTGGTTATTGAGCCTAAGTCCAACATACTCACCGCAACATACGACCAAGCAGCGCAGAAGGCTGAGATAACCTTTAAGCAGCTGATGACTATGCTGAAGCAAGTCTATAAGGTGTATTGGTTTATTGACGGGAATGGCAGGCTTCGCCTTGAGCACATAAGGTTCTTTGAATGGGGCGGGTCTTATGAGGGGTACGGTGAGCCTGGTTTAGACTTAACGGTACCGAAGGACATGTACAATAGGAAGAGCGTCATATATGCGCAGTCGTCTGTGTCGTACGACAACGCTGATTTGGTACAACGCTATGAGTTTAATTGGGGCGAGGAGGTGCTTGATGTCATGGGTCAGGGACTCGTGATAGATATGAAGAGCAAATATGCCAAGGAGGGTACAACGGAAACTATCAGCATAAGCAACTTCAATCCTGATTTAGACTATATGCTGTTCAGCCCTTCTGCCTTCAACAAGGATGGCTTTGCACTTATGGTTGTACAAAACGAATCGAACGTTGTTCCTATCTATGAAATGCACATTCAAGACGGGACACAGCAGGCTATGCGTAAAGTGTACGTAAATAACGGTGCGGCCTCTATGCTGTATAATCTCTGGCAGTACCGTTATGATATGTCTGCGTACAGATATACGTCTAATATGGACGAAGGCACGGTGGATGGTGCCTTTGGCCATAAGCAGTTTAAGAAGCAGACCGTTAGAGTGCAAACGGCCAGTGACCCGGACGTTTTTGGCTCTGTTTTGACGACAGCGCACGAGGACCCCGGCCGAATAGACAGCATGTCTGTTAACATCTCGACTCGAATGACCGATATCTCACTTAATTTTGAGCCGTGATAATTATCAGCGGGTGCTAAATAGTATTAAAATTTCGTATATTTGTATAATTATTTAAGATAGCGTAAAATGGCAAACCCTATATGTTTATCACCGCTGAAGTTTTACGACACTCCTGAGAAACAGGAGCGCTTTAAAACGTATGCTTATGGACATGTAGCGCCACTTATAGCCTTGGCAAATGTCGTTCCGGCCTTTCAGCTGGTTGCCTCTGGTAATCTCGTAAGCGCCGTATTGAAGAGCATATCCGGCGCGCCGGATATAGACATCACGTCCATTTTGGCGGGTGGGTCTTATACGGTTGACGGAATCGTCTTTCAGTATTTGGGCCACTTTCCTACTACATCAGTGCGAATAGAGGGCGAGTACTATCTTGACCTTAACCTAGGCGGTACGCACTACTATTCTGAGGTTATGTGCTTCATGCACGATGTAGAGAAGTGTTTGGAAATTGAGTACTGGAACCCCGAACAGGACTTTGAGCTCAAGAATGGCAAGGTGAGTTTCGCCAACGGCTTTCGCTTTAAGGTGTATCTACAGACCGAACTCGGAAAGCCTGAGTATGCGTTTGACGAGGAGGCTACACAGCGGTACGGGTATACATTCATAGAAAGTCAGGTTTCTAAAAAGGTGTATAAGTTCTCGGCCATCTTACCTGAATACATGTGCGATGCCCTTCGTCTGGTCCGCTTATGCTCGCATAAGGTTATCCGCTCGTTGGGTGAAGAGTATGACGCGCTTACGTTTGGAATGGAGCCGAACTGGCAGGAGCAAGGTGACTTGGCTTCCGTTAACTTTGAGTTCGATGTCGACAACATAATTGTGAACTTTGGGAGCCTCGAGCAAGTAGCACCGGCTGAGGACTTTGATAAGGGCTATAATGACGACTATTTAAGCGAATCCCTTTAATTTAAAATTTTATACACATGGAAGGAATTGAGAAAATTATGTGCTTTGACAAGCCGAGTGACAGCTTCAGCAACTCATTGGCCGCTGCATCTTTGATGAACAACGGCATGGGCGGTAATGGATGGAACAACCCATTCATGTATTTGATTTGGTTGGCCATGTTCAACGGCGGCAACGGCTTTGGCTTTGGCAACAATGCCGGTAACGCTATGCAGGGTAACGAGTTGATGAACCAAATCAACTCATTGCGTCAGCAAATCGGCGACAATCAGCTCAACAACGTAGCGATGGACGCTATCAAGGGCAATCGGAACGCAATCGCAAATTTGGCTACCTCGCTGAATTGTGATTTTAACCAGTTGAGCACAGGCTTGTGCAACGTTCGTTCGGCTATTGAGCAGGTTGGCGGACAGGTAGGTTTCACTTCCGAACGTGTAATCAACGCGGTCAGCATGGGCAATGCCGCAATTACCTCTAAGTTGCAGGATTGTTGCTGCGGAATGAAAACGGCCGTGCTCGAGCAGGGCTACCAGAGCCAGCTCGCACTCGAACGGCAGACCAACACCCTCGGTCGTGACATCGAAGCGTTCCAGGCTCAATCGCAGTTGCAGAACTGCCAAAACACCTCTGCTATCACACAGGCCGTAACCAACCTGGGCTATCAACTCCAGCAACATAAGTGCGAAATAGTTGAAAGCGGGACAGCCAACACCCAGCGCATTCTTGACGCGTTGAACGGCCACTGGCAGGCAGAGACAGCTTTGGCCTTGCAAGACGAGAAGTTCAAAAATTCTCAGTTGATGCAGAACCAGTTTATCGCATCACTGATAAATGGTCAGACAGCAGCCGCTAAGGCTTCATCTAACGGCTAATCCGAGTAACCAATTTCATGATAGCTATGCGGTTGCTATGCCGCATAGCTATTCTTTCAAAAGCTAATAACAATATGATTTTTAAAGATGCTAAAATAAATCAGGTCCTTTATACATTTAACAGGGCCAACTGTACGGTAGAGGCTAGTAAAATTGTGTCAGTAAGTCCATCCCGATTGGAGATGCCGCAGGGACAGACCGTCCCCAATACATTTTTGCCTTCGCCTAAAATGGTAGTGGATATCGTGACTGAGGACCAAAAGTCTTACACCGTAAACGACACGAATGAATTGGCTTACACGCCCGACAGCGTTATCACGTGTGACCTCAAGGCTCTTCTGAAAGAGATTGAGAGCCATAGAGTGATTTCTGAGGAAGCACTTTCAAAAATGGAATATCACAAAAGTTGTATTGCAAAATGCACTGCATTGTTAAGCCAATACGACCCTGCACAGAAGGAGCGCCAAGAGATAGACGCTCGCTTTACAAAATTGGAGACCTCGCTTCAGAACTTGACATCGAGTATCACCGACTTTATCAACGAATTTAAGAAATAAAATGTACACGATTATATATTCAATGACCGGCAAGTCAAAATGTGAGGCGCCGGAAAAAGAGCCCGCCGAGGTGAAAGAAGAACCCACCAGGACAAAAAAGGTAGACACATATAACAATATAGCGCGCATAGAAATGTCCTCTGAGGGCTATCTTAACTACATTAAGAAGAACGGCTTTCATTTTACGGACAGCTTAGCGGCTGAGGCCTGCAAGAATATGCAGAATAGCGACGGAACTTCGCACCGTTGGGCACCGGAGGGCTTTGAGGCTGCTTTGAATATGTACGGATTAAAGGCTGCTAATCTCAACCGCTGCACGATTGCGGATATGTGCTATCTTGCCAATATGGCTTACGCTGACGGCTTCTATGAGGGGGGTGCCCGATGCCGAGAAATGGTGCTTGAAGTACGCTGTAAAAGTGGCAGACGATATTGACGGCTACGAGGGAATGCCTTTCATGAGGTATCTTTCGGACACTATAGGTAAGAACATTAAAATTGACTGGAACAAATATGCTTGACTTGATTGAAAACGGACAATGGAATGCGCTCGGCTTTTTCATAACGACAAGGGTTGCGGTAATTGTCGTATGCTGGGCCTTTATGGTTTTGGCCTGCCTAATTGATTTGTGGGATGCTAGAAAAACTGCTATCTTAGTAGGCGAAAAGCTGGAATCGCATAAGTACCGCAACACCGTTATTAAGGCAGGCGACTACGCGCGTGTACTGCTGTTCACGCTGATGTTCGATGCGCTCGGGTTTCTGCTCCCGTTCTACTCGTTGCCTTTCGCTACATTAATCTGTACTGTAGCGATTTTGCTTATCGAGGGCAAATCTGTGCTTGAGCATTCTGCTAAGAAGAAATCAGCCTCAGCGAATATACCGGAGGTGTTTAGAATGATAATTAAGGCCTCAAGTACGAAAGAGGCAGAGGCCATTATTAACTATTTAAAGAATAAAGACAATGACAAATTGGACGGTCCTGAATAATGCTATCCGGCAGGTAATCTACTCGAATGGCACACGTGATATTACGGGTCAGATACTTCAAACGGCCCTTTTGAACATTGTAAACAGTGTTGGTTCCTTACCGACCTTTGGCGGCACAGCTACGCCCTCAACGAATCCTGGCGTACATGACGGGCCTGTTTTTTATATTGCGACTGCCGAAGGTACGTACTCTAATTTCAACAACATAGCGATTACAAAATCGGAAGTACCTTCTATTTTAATATGTACAGATGGTACTTGGGTCAAACAGGTAATCGGTACAGCTCTTGCGGCCGATATCGAAGCTCTTGTAACATCTTTAAGCACCGAGGTCAGCCGTGCGCAGGCCAAGGAGGCGGAACTGCAAGAGGCTATTGCTGACCAAAATGACGAGATTGAAGATTTCAAGTCGGCTATAACTGACCAGGTCAACAACTATCATCCCATAGTAATTGAAGGAGACGTAACTAATGCCGCTGATGAGGAAGATTTGACGTCTGAAAATGGACTTTTGAAAATAAAAAACAGAAGTGCCCTTAATGGCATGGGGTATGTTATTCTGCGTAGGGGTTCTTCTTTTGCTTCGCAGGTTACTCTGCCAAACACTATCTATGAGGTTCGGTATAATTTTGACTTAAACGGAGCAGAAGTCACCATTCCAGCAAATTGCGTATTGCAGTTTACGGGGGGCAGTGTCAGCAATGGAACACTTGATTTAAACGATTGTAAAATTCAGGCAGATACGGCTATATTTAGCAACATTTCACTTGCCGATAATTGTGTTTTTACACAAGACATCAAGCCAGAGTGGTTTGGCGCAAAAGGAAATGGTGTAACTGACAGCACAAGTGCTTGGGCAAGTGCTATCGCTTTTGCTAAGAAAATAAAATTAGAGGGTGCCGCCTTTCGTAATCAGTTTGGGCAGGGTGTTCGTATTGTTGCCGACAAACACAATAGATATTTACTTTCGTCTAATCTTACAATAGACGCAAGGATTTCTATTGTTGGTGGTTTTACTTTTCTTTATAACGGGAGTAAGACACCTTATCTTGGAGTAATTAATTTAGAGGGAGATATATACTATCAAGAGTACTCTTTCAGCATAGAGAATGTTTCTTCTTGGAAAAGGGATTTTTCAGATGGCATTATGACTTGTGGTATAAGTTTAGGCAATCCGAATGCTACAACAAGTCTGGGCATTAATATCTTAAAGGATATTAATGTAAGTGGATTTTATAATGCTATACAACTATACGGAGATGCCATATCTGGAACAGATTATGTCTATCAACACACATTCAATAACATAAGTTCAACTTATTGTGTTAATTGTTTTTATATTCATTCAGAGGGAGGTTCTTGGCATAACTCTAATACCTTTAGAGGTATAACATTAAATGTGCCTTCAAGCGGTTGGACTTTACCTACTGCGCCATTCCCTTGTGTTGTATTCTACTTTTACTCAGATGGCAATTACACTCCAAATTCTTTAACATTTGAGAATGTATATCTGGAGGGGTATCGCGGCGGAACTTACTATTCTTTACTTTTTAAGATACAGAGCTCTACTAATACTTCTGCTGACCCGTCAGGCTGGCAATTTAGAAGCATACGAGTTGAAAATACTAATACTGAACTACACGCAGAATGCGACTGCTTAGCATTTAGTAACACAGCCGTAGATATGCTTTATCACAATAAGAAGTTTAAGGTACAATTAAAGGAAACAACTATAAGTGAAGGAGACGGAACGCTCATTTATAATGGTATTGCTTTTTCAGAAAGACCAGCCTATGAAGCAATGCATAAATTAGTAGTAGACGGAAATTCAATTATAAGAAATGGCTATAATGGAAGTAAATATATCCAAACTGACAACAGATACCCACTTACAAAACTCACTTCTACTGAAATTAAAGCAGTAACTGAAACGAGTTCTTTAAGTAACTTTAATGGCTACTATTGTTGTGCTATAAAAATAGCACCACAGCAGGAAATTTATATATGCAGGAGTGAAACTTTCGTTATCTTATTTACCCTATTTAATGAGAATGAACAGCGAGTATTATTTGGAGAACAGACAGATTTACTTATAAGTACTAGAGCACTACGAGTTATACCTTATTCGGGGAAAGATTATGTTGGCCCTAACGACTCGAAAGGTTATGGTTTATACGTCTTCACTAACAATTCAGCGAACACTTATTACTTAGTTCCTCAGATAAACGGAAATTTTGAAATAAAGAGTAATAAGAATATAGAATTGAAGGAGTTTGATGTGCCAGCAAAAGTAAATAGTAATTATCCAACAATTAAAACTGTTGGTCAAAACTTTTACAATACTTCAAGTAATACTTCGACTTGGTGGAATGGTTCGAAGTGGATTTGTGCAGATGGGTTTGAAGCAGGTTTATATAGGCGTGGGGACACTTCTTCACGACCTACGTTGACTACAACAGATGCTGGCTTTCAGTATTTTGACACCGATTTAGGCAAGCCTATCTATTGGACTGGGGCAAAATGGGTTGATGCAACGGGTGCAGATTTGACCTAACGTGTTAACGAAAAGTCGTTTTTATTAACACGTTCTATTTTCAAGTTAAGCAAATCGGCAATTCTTTAACATAAGCCACTCTTCGGGGCGGCTTTAAAAATTAAGCATTATGAGGAAGATAAACGCAATAATTCTACACTGCTCTGCCACAAGGCAGGGCCGTGATTACAAGGCAAAGGATATTGATAGGTGGCACAGGGCCGAGGGCTACAGGTGCATCGGTTACCACTATGTAATTGACCTTGACGGTACTGTTGAGGTAGGCAGACCCATTGCGCAGGTCGGGGCTCACGCGGCTGGCCACAATGTCGGCTCTATCGGCATCTGCTATATTGGCGGGTGCGACAGTCAGATGAAGCCGAAGGACACACGGACGCCCGAGCAGAAGAGTGCTCTTCTGAGGCTCGTCAAGGACCTTATGAAGCAGTATGGCCTGACAGCCGAGCAGGTGCATTGCCATAACGAGTTCGCCTGTAAGGCGTGTCCATCCTTCAGTATCCAGTCCTTTAGACAAGAGTTGAACCAACATTAAACATTTCATCCCATGAAGCAACTAGCATTACTATTATTTGTCGCGGTGGTTTCCCTACTGGGGGGCTGTAGCGCGAGGAGGTCGTTAGCCAAAGCGGAAACGGACTCCGTGTATTATAGAAATGAGGGGTACAAGGCTGACAGCGTGTACCGAGCCTATACGGTTGACAGCTCATTTTGCCAGACGACCGATGTGGAACTGGTGAAGGTGGCGTTTAAGACCGATACAACCTCTTCCGGTCGCCAAATGGTTGACTATATCATAACGGCCAAAAAAGCCAGCCAGACAGCGTCTAAAGCGGCTGTAATGGAAACTATCACTCAAACGTCCGTAGGGCGGTCCGTGACAGACAGCGTTAGGCTGGAAAGGCACGGCACGTTTGTGATGGAGGAGCAGAAGGCTGCCGAGTCGGGGGGCGCGCACTTTACGGTTTTTATGTTCATTCTGCTGGCCCTTCTCTTAGTGGCCGCCTACCTTTATAGAAAGTTGAGGCGATAACATGATAACGAAAAAAAAAAGCCGCATAGCCTAATAAGCTATGCGGCTTTCTTGTTGCCCGCTTACACGTCCCGATAGGCCGTGAGCGCCTTTCTGTACTCGTCCGTGTCGCAATACCCGCAGCAGTGGTCCTGTGTGGCAATTTTCGAGCGCTCAGGACAGAAGCCCCTGTATATGCAGTTAGGCACCATAGCCCGAGCCATTTCGGGGTCTATCCCGGCTATTTCGTCCCTTACGGCCTCCCATGCCTGACGCGTCTCAAGAGAAGCGCGCCTGCAAAGCCGCACACGGCTGATGTTTATGAGGCTTTGCGCGTTAGCCGTCATAGACATTGAGTTTAGAGAGCCTTGTGGCAGTTCGTCACGGCTCACGCCCGTTCGGTCTGTGCGCTGGGTAGAGACGAACTTTTCAGCACCCTCGTGGTGTCTCACGAAATGTGTTGTGACCCACGTCTTGATAGCCTCCCACCTCCACTTGTACTGAAGCATTCTGATAGGTGAGTGCTCTGCGATAAGCATGTAGCGTTTCCACTCGCTCGTAGGCTGAGGCGTAATGGGTTTCTTTCCGATTGCGTCTAGTGCGGCTTCCTTTACGATGTCCCAGCCGGTCAGTTGTCCTAATTTTGATACTATCATCTTATATTGTTATTTACCGGTTGAGCCGAATCCGTTACAGCCCCGCTCCTTCTCTATGACGGGAAATCCATCAATATGTGTGAACTTGCGGATAACGGCGCAGGCCACTGTAGTATTCTCACTGATAGTAATTATGTGGCTTGTTTCGTTGTAGAGACATACACTAATAGGGTCCTCAAAATCGGCGTCTACGAGGCCAATTTTTACCGTAACGCCATTGATAGGTTCAGCATCTGCGGGATATACTATCGCGCATTGGTCGTGCTCCAGCACAACCCTTTGCGTAAGGGCGCTTCTGTACTCACCTGGCGGGATAACAACCTCACTGGAAGCCTGTAGAGGGACTACAGCGGGCTTCTCGTTCTTTACAGCCACCAGTTGTGCTACAGACTGCCCGTCCTCGAAGGTGTACGGCTCGTTTGAGTAGCTTATCAGAGTGACCTCAAGCACTCTTTCGCTGGGGTTTGCACAACGGATGTCGATATTGCGCGGGAACGCCTGTAGGCCGTGCTTGAATGTCAAACCCGATTTGGGCAGAATGCCGAGACAATAGCCCTCGGGGGTCTTTATGTCACTGACTTTTATGTCCAGCGGTACCGTTTCCCTGGTGTGCGGATACAGTGTAAAGCCCTTCTTGAGCGGAAGGTCAAGGCCTGCCGATAGAGTGGTTGCGTATGTGAGTGCCATTACACCAGGCCCTCCTTCGCCGCTTGTATGCCTGCCTTAAAACTATCTATATTAAAGTTCGGTATCTGCTTGGCGTACCGGCGGGTAACCGCTGACATGCAGTCCTTGTCGAGGTCGCTTTCTTTAATGCCGAGTACATTGAGAATGGCATTTAGCGTCTTCTCCGTGAAGCCTCTCTGTCCGGAAAGCAGAAGGGAAATGGTGCAGCACTTGAGTCCGACCTTCTGGGCCAACTCAGCCTGGGTGACGCCCTTCTTTTTCAGAATAGCCCTGATGTTAGGGCCGTAGTTTTCATTTTTCATTCTATTTAGCAATTATGTTTTATGTGCAAAAGTAGCAGTAAATTTTTATAGTAGCAAATTTTTGCTACCCTTTTTCGCGTATCTTCATACCCCGCGTCAAACCGGCGAGGTACATCTTCATTTGAGCAAATGGGATAGGTGACAGAACGGCCAGCTCAGTGTATCTGTCACTGATGGGCATAAGCACGTATCCGCTACCCTCGATAGCCAATGAGAAATATGCTCCGCCAAGAGCGTCATTCAGCTGGCAGAGCATATTTTCGAGTATGTTAGACTTCTTTTTTGGGAACCACATATCTTGTTATAATTTTAGCCTTACCACAAGTCTGCGAGTTCGTCATTTTTATCTTCGGTCAAGAAGAGGTTTGTAAATATGCCTGTCATAACGTCACACACGATGCTGTTGCCAGCCAATTTGTAGAGTTGCGTCTTGCTGATACCCGCTTTAAGCAGCTTGTCGATGTCGTCCTCATGGACACCAATCAGGCGAAAGCACTCTCGCTCTGTCAGTTTGCGTATGCGGAAGTCGGTGTTGATTGGCGTGTTGACAAACTGCTGAGCACATTTGTCAGTCTGACACGTTAAGCATAAACTGTTTTCGCTAACCGTTCTGTGCCTCGTGTCAAACATCGTTACTTTCCCAGTGGGTATTTTCCCGTTAACAATCATTTCCGCTATAGCGGTGTTCCGTACATCTGCTTTCTTCTCTTTTATCCTTGGTTCGCAACCGCCATGCGCTCCACTTACGATTGTCTTAATTTTTGCTTCGTTTTTCATTTCTAATAGTATTAGGGGTTGCCTGCCTCCACCTTGCATACAGCCAATAGCAAGAGACATCCCTGTTATGTCGTACAAACGGTATTGATTAGGGTTCTTCCTCCCGCTTGACTTCTTCTGTATGTACTTTGCGAGATTTGCAATTTGTTTTATTTTCGGTTGTTCCATTTTCCTTCAGTTTGACGTCCTCCGTATGCCGTTGTTATCGCTTGTTTGTATTTTCTTACTTCAATTGGATTATCAAACGCTTCTTCGTAAAAACATTCTTCCTTTGTTGAGAAGTTTCCTTCTTCGACAAGCCGCTTGAACCAGTATTCCTTGTAATCACGGTACTCTTCAAGCTTGCCTTCGAATTCAATCTTGTCGTACCACTGCCCTTTTAGGTGCAGAATGAGGTTGCGACCGTGTCTGACTATTTTAATAAATTTCGCTCTGTTCATCTTTATCCTCGAATTTCAATTTTAGTTGCTTTTTGTCGCCCAGGAACTCGACCGTTTTCTTTCCGCTGATGTACCATTCGAGTACTGTTTCGGCATCGTATTCGTTTAGGATTAATTCTTTCTTTCTTTCTTTCTTTCTTTAGAAATAAATTCGATAGCACGAAGAAAAGCAGTTCTTATATTCGGGTATCGTTGCAGTGCCTTTCGCTTTGTTGCCGCATTGGACATCGGACAAAGGATGCACCCGAGACGGTGGAAGCCTTGGTCGTACAGCTCGCAGTACGGCACTTGCATATAGTTGCGTATAAACGACCAGACATCGTTGTCCGTCCAGTCTATTATCGGGTTAATAATCAACTTATCTTTCCCAGAAATGCACTGATGAAATGTGCCGTCTTCGTCTGCGTGGTAGACAGCGTTGAACTGGTCAATAGTGCCGCTGAATTTGTGCGATGAGATTTCCACGCTGTTACGCTTAGCTCTCTTAATGCTTTCCGCACGTCTTACGCCAGTGATGCAGACCATCCCTGCTCCGCCTGTTTCCTTTAGTTCAGAACAGCAAAAGCGCACTTGCCTATGAGGCAGAATCCCTTTCTTTCTGATGAGTTGAAAGAACGTGAGTTTCGGTCTTTCCCAGCGCACGTCTGGATAATGCGTGCGGATAAACCGCATCAATTCAGGAGGGTCTATGGTTGTAACTGCGTAATGTGCTTTGAACTTAACACCTGCCATTTTGGCGAGGTGGTAGATGCACTAGCTGTCCTTGCCTCCCGAAAAAGCGAGGTAAAACCCCTCATCGCTGTACCTCAGCGCAAGTTTCTCAGCCTTTCTTAGCAGTGCAACCGCCTTATCTATTTTCGCTTGTGTTATCATCTTCCAGTATTTGAATTAATTCAATCATACTCTTAATCGTCTTGTCGTTCAGATAATATTTCTCGGCAACATTGCTTTCAAGCACATCCTTTAGCCGTTTCTCTAACGGGATAGGCGTAGGGAACTCAAATTTACCACCGCCCAGGATGGACACAACAAATACTCTCTCTGTTTTGCGGGACGCCATAATCCTTGGCGTTCAGAACCTTCCAAAAGTTCTGATAGCCGTATGACCTAAGAGTTTCAAGCCACGCCTCAAAATCGGCCCTGAACTTCTTGCCCACGAGGGCCTTCACGTTCTCCATCATGAGGAATTTTGGCCTCTTGGCTATGATGGCCTTCTCTACTTCCCAAAGAAGTGAAGAGCGTGTTCCGGAGTCCTTCTGCAAGCCCCTTTGCAGTCCCGCATTTGAAATGTCTTGACACGGGCTTGAATACGTAAGGAAATCAAAGTCGGGCACGTTGGACCAATTAATCTTGGTGATGTCCCCGTAATTCCTATCTGCCCACTGCGGAAACAGGGCGTTGTGTGCCACGCAGGCGGGCTGTTGTTCTACCGGTTTCTTCGAGGTGGGGTCACATTCAGACCAGCCTACCAATTCAAAGGGAACGCCCGCGTATTTGAGCGCCAGACACTGAGAGTCATAGCCTGAAAAAGTTGTGAAGACCTTCAGCGGATTTTCTTTTGTTGCTTTCATACTTTCTTAGTTATTAAAATAAATCGGATATATCATCATTCGCATTAAACAACTTTTTAAAAATTGGTATCATAACATCGCATACGATGCTGTTCCCAGCCAATTTTTTTTGTTGTGCCTCTCGCACTACGCGAGTGATTTTTGGTATATCGCAGTCTCTCACGCCCATCAGCCGTAAGCATTCTGTGCCCGTTAGCAGTCGGAGGCGGCCCCCATCGTTAACCGCCGCATCTGTACAGCCAGCTTTCAGGGTTCTACTCATATTGGGCAGCGGTCCGCGAAAGAACTCCATAGACGTGCTAGCATAAAATCCGCATCCATCCGGGATAATCTTAGCCTTAAATTGTACGCTGTTTGGTCCTTCTGATAATTTCATATTGTTTTTACATTCTCCATATTTGTATTATAATGGCGTCTCCGAACACCACTTGCCCGTACTCGGCGTATACACGCTTGTTAAGGCGGGTGCCCTTCTTTATGTAGTTCTCGCTACACGTAATCACCCCGACACCGGGGGTGTTGGTTTTTAGGCGCACAGGCTCCTTGCATCCGAGTATGTTCGTTATCTCGTACTCCTTTAGGCGCCGGTCGACCTTTAAGGCCTCTATGGTTCCGTCCTGCTTGTACAAGACGGGTTTCGGATTTGTGTTTCCCATACTTATTTCTATTTCGTGAAAAAGAATTTTCTATACTCCGGCAGTGGCGCGAGACCCGCTATGCGGTCCACCTCACTGCCGTTTTCATCCAATTTGAGAAGGACTGGCACACGTCTGATACTGTACCTCTCTATGTGTTTTTCTGCATCGTCCGCCTCGTCGAGTAGGATTGTCTTCACCTCCTTTTCAACGCCGAGGCTTTTTAGGATTTGGTCAAGGGCCATGCACTGACCGCAACCACTCATTGAGTATTTAACGTATTTATTCATAAGCCGTTTTGTTCTGTTTGCACCACAAAGTTAGTAAAGATTTTCAGCCCAGCAAAATAAAATCACACTTTTTTATCATCTGCCAGCATTTTATACAGCTCAGGGCTGTATTTAAGCAAGTCCATATAAGTCCTGCATCTAACGAGCGACTTGGCCAACCTGACCTCCTGCCTTGCCCGTGCTTCTTTATGCTTCGTATAGTTGGCAACGCTTCGGTCCACGGCGCGCTTGCCCGTATCGGTGAGCATATTTTCAAGTATGCCCTGGCAGTCGCTCGGTCTGAAATACAGAGGTATGTCGGGTTCAACTCGCATGATGCCGTTTTTCCCGTACAGCTTGCCTGCGTGGTAGTCAAATCCCGGCATAGTCGGTATGCTCATCGGGTATCTGGCATAGCAGTTGAGCAAATCAGTCGGTATGGCCTTCCGCAACGCCGCCTCAATAATCCGTAGGGCATATTTGCAGTTCCCCTCCATACACTCGGTGTACTTATCCGTATAGAGTTCGATAGCCCTTCGCTTGTCGGCAACACTCAGTGGTGCGCTCAGTTTCAGCGTATCAGACTGGAGAGCCTCGTTTACGATAGCCCGCTTGGCTGCCATTCTGTCAGCCTTGGCCTTTTCGCGGGCCTGCCGGATAGCCTCCGTGTTCCTTGAGCTGGCCGCTATAGACTTAAAGTTCGCACGGCACTCCATGCTGTCCGGGGAAATCCGCTCCCAACCCCACGCCCTATCAGTATCAAGCCCCTCATCGGGAGCCAAATCAACTAACTCCCGCCTCTCTTGTTCCATAACGGTGTCAAGGTCAGCGGGAGTTACCTCAGCGAGCAATTTTAATATATCACTCTCCTTCATACGCTTTTGTTTAAGACGTGATGAGCTTCTTCAACCCCTTCAGTACGTCTATGCCGTACTGCTTGTTGAGCAGCATAAAGTACGATGCCCCTAAGACCAGCCGTGACAAAATGTTCAGAATTATGCCAAGCAGAAATACAGGCGTGTAAACCACACCTAATATGGTGTGCGCTGTGAATATCAGTTCCTTTTTCATCTTTTCTTTAATCATATTGTTCGTGAATTGTTTTCTTGCAGAGTTTAATTACTCTGTCGTAGTCGCCCATAGCGTTCGCAGTCAAAATGTTTGTCTGGTACTTGTCTAGCTCGTTAACCTTGCAGTATGCTGTTGTCAAGACCAAGTCGACAGAGGTGTTCACATCGTCAAACTCCTTACCAAGTTGCGCATAGTGCATACACTTCTCGATGTCCTGCTTGCCATTCTTGTTTTTATGCCTAGTGATGTACTTCGCTATGTTGCCCTGCGTAAAGGTCAGTTTGCCCTTCACAATGTATTCGTAGGGCTGCATAGCGCATTTGCTGTAGTGGTCGCCTCCGACCTGTGTGTCTGTTGCTCTTTCCATTTTATATGTTATTAAGATGTTAAATACTCCTTTATCTTCGCCTTGATGCTCTTCATCAGAGAGGCCTGCGTGATGTCCTTCAATTTAAGCGCCTCAATGACGTCTTCATCGTGCGTGTGCTCCACAATAAGGTGATGTATAATGACGGCGCTCTTCTGGCCCTGCCTGTACAGGCGCGCGTTGAACTGCTGATATAGCTCAAGGCTCCATGTCTGGCCGAACCAAACGATTATATTGCCGCCTGCCTGAAGGTTCAGCCCGTGCCCGGCCGATGCGGGGTGAGCCAGCAGAACGCGTATCCCACCTTCGTTCCACGCCTTAATTTCGGCATTTCCCTTGAGTTCCTTGGGCTCGTATGCTTTAAGGTACTTCATTATTCTGTCTCTGTCGTGTTTGAACGTCCATGCGACTAAAACGGGCTTACCCTGCGCATCATCAATTATGTCCTTCAGTGCATCTAGTTTCAGTCTGTGTATCTCATGTACCTCGCCGTCAGCGTCATAAATGGCGCCGTTCGCGAATTGAAGCAGCTTGTTGGACAACGCGGCGGCGTTCGCCACACTAATCTCCGTACCTCCGCCATACAACTCAAGGACCTTCTCCTTCTCAAACTCTTTGTACCTTGACGCCAGCTCAGACGGCATTTGGAGCTTAATGAAGTTATCCGTCCTCTCAGGCATTGTCAGGTAGTCTTTTGCGCCCATAGACATACAAATGTCCGATATCTTTTCGTGGATAGCCTGCTCGCTGTTGTCCAGCAATTTGTAGTCATACACCACGGAGCCATTGGTGCGACCCGGACGGAAGAACGCGCTTCTGTAGGCTGTTATAGTCTTCCCGAGCCGTTGGCCTCTGTCCATAAGGTAAATCTGAGGCCATAGGTCGATAAGTCCGTTTGGAGCAGGTGTGCCCGTAAGACCGACAAACCGCTTGAAATGACAAAACTTCAAGCACTTGAAGCGGTTAGACTGGTGCGACTTGAACGAACTGAGCTCATCCACTACCAGCATATCAAACGGAAGGTTGCCACCACCGCACATACCTACGAGCCATGCCAAATTGTCCCTCGAGATAATGTGTATGTCGGCTTTTGCCTTAAAGGCGTCTATACGCTGTTTGGCTGTCCCTATAATCTTTGAGAAGGTCAGGTGCTTTAGGTGGTCCCATTTCTCGGCCTCCTCCTGCCACACGCTTTCGGCTACCCGCTTGGGCGCGACAACCAAAACGCTGGACACCTCCATAGAGTCGTACATAAGCTCCTCTATGGCTGTAAGGGTTGAGACTGTCTTGCCTAAGCCCATTTCAAGAAACACACCACAATGGGTGGTTTTTTCTATATGCTCAACACACGCCTTCTGATAGTCGTGCAAGTCATTTCTATTCATAACAATTCTAAATCTTCATCGGACAGAACCCTGTAGAGGCGTTCCGTCTTGTATCCTTTGTCGCCGCCGTTTGCAAATCGGTTCAGCTCGTTCTTTACGTCCATCTCCCAGACTTGTACAAAATTTGGATGCTCGATGCTATACTCGCTAACGTACACTTTGTGACCGGCGTTAGCCATACACACCGCCCACGTGTAAAAGGCGTCATAGTCCAAGCCTCCCGCTTTGTACGAGGTAGTTTCCCTGTATGGGATATCACAATAGATGATAGACTCCTCGGGTATCTGCATCTCCGTAAAGGACCCTGATGTGAACACAACGTCAGACAACTTCTTGACTTGGTTCAATATATTTTTTTGGGCCTCGCGCTGGTAGTTACGGCCGCTCGACTCGTTAACGTACCCGTTAAAGAATTTCCCGTTATATGAGGCCGTGAAGCCAACCCAGCCTATTAGACCCAAAAATCGGTCGTCTATAAACTTACCTTCCTCATACGCCTCTTTTAACGTCACATACTGGTCCTTGCTAATCTCGTCAGGAAAACGCCAACCACTTTGAAGGGCCTTAAACATTTCGATTAATGGCCGGTTGATATCGTTGGCCATTCTCGGACCGTCAACTTTGTCGATAAGGTTGCACCCGCCACAGAACGGCTCCACATACCACTGACCGGGCTTTCGGCCTTTTAGAATTATCGGGAGAATGTACTTCGACACCCGCCTCTTACTTCCCATGTACTTCATACGCTTGTTCTTTTTACGCCACAAAGTTAGTAAATGTTTTCTAAAGGTCAAACTCTTTCAGCAATTTTTTAACGCCCTCGATAGTGTCAACGACCTCCACTCTGAAGCCAATAGACCTCAGCGCATTGTGCACGGACACCTGTAACTTGCGGGGTTTCTGTCCGGTTGTTTTCAACTCAACGAACAGAACCCTTCCGCCGG